>WBZT01000009.1_pt1 | contig 259971 bp, 236 predicted proteins | sample 5204241 | NCBI WGS metagenome assembly WBZT01 (sample SAMN12344358, study PRJNA552823) | activated sludge metagenome | biome: Activated sludge suspended growth; feature: Nitrification reactor; material: Wastewater; isolation source: activated sludge from nitrification reactor of wastewater...
GCCTGCTTGGACCACCTATATCGAGCAACCACCGAGCACCGGCACGGGTCACCCCTGCGGCGCGCCGCAGCGATGAGCTCATGCAGATCAGCACAGCAGTGGCGCTCGCCGGACCGGTCCTGCTTGCGCTCGTCGCCCAGCGGCCTGTCCGCCCGTTGACGAGCTTCCTCGCCCTCGGCATCGCCTTCGCGGGCGTCCGACTTCGACATCGGGCGATGCGCTCGCTCGCCGGACGCTACCGCCTCACGTCCGCGGCACAACCGGACGCCCCCGCGCTCGTGGACCGAGGTCCCTATGCGGTGATCCGCCACCCCGGGTACGCCGGCCTCGTGCTCACCTTCGCGGGTCTCGCACTGCTCGCGGCTGGACCTCCGGGCCTGGTGTCGGTGCTGCCCATGGGCTTCGCGGTGCTCGTGCGCATCCGGATCGAGGAGAACCTCCTTCGCGAGGAGTTCCCCCAGACCCACACGGCATACCTCGCGCGAGTCCGCTGGCGGCTTGCGCCCGGGCTCTACTGACGCCACCACGTCCGGGCTGCGCCGAGCGAACCCGGCCGACCGAAAGGACCTCCGTTGACCAGCGCTGGACTCCCCCTCCCGGATCACCCCGCCGAAGGACTGGAACTGGCGAGGCTGCTCGCGGCATACCGGATCAGGCGCCGGGCGACCGGAGCCCTGTTGCTTCTCGCCGGGTACGCGGGGTGCTTCCTCGGTCTCCTCGCGTATCTGCTGGCCAGCGCTTTGGTCCGCTGATTCATCCCGACGGGTCCCATGGCGGCGCGTACGCCGTGCCCTCCGTATGCCGCGACGAGACTGGCCGCCACGGCATACGCGTTGGCGTCGGCGACCTCGCGCGGCACCCGGGGGAGGTTCTCCCCCCAGTCGACGAGCGGGGAGCCGCGCGGCTGTCCGACCCGGGCCGGGCGACCGATGAACCACAGGTGCAGGTGGGCGCCCTCGTCGTCCCACCGGGCCAGGTGCGTCCGGCCGACCGAGGGCAACGCCCGCTGTCGATGCCCCCGAGCAGCCAGTGGTCGTCGGACCAGAAGGTCCGTCCTGAGGTCGGTCGGGTCGCGCACCAGCACGTCGCCGGATCCTCTCCGAGACAGGCGGGCTCGGCGTCTGACAGCGTCTAGGAGCGGGTGCATCGGCTTGAGCCGCAAGGCGTCCGTCTCGTAGGGAAAGATGTCCCACCCGGTCATCTCCTCGAGGGCCACCGACCCTCCTGGGAGCTCCCTCGACCCTCCTGGGAGTAACCGCTTGACTGGTCAGGTTTCGCGCAAGATGCCGCCCAAGTCACGGGAAAGGTGCACACTCAAGCGCTTACTCCCAGAGAGGTTTGGGTCACCCGCGGGAGGTATGCCGCGGGGCCGGCACCGCGCGCGGGTGGCGCGCAGGTGACCGGCCCCGGGAGTGGGACGAGCGCGAGGTCAGAGGTTCTTCTGGATCTCCGCCCACTGGCGCTCGACGTCGTCGAGGCCACCGCACATGAAGAAGGCCTGCTCGGCGACGTGGTCGTAGTCACCGTCGCAGATCTTCGTGAACGCCTCGATCGTGTCGGCCAGTGGCACGGTCGAGCCCTCGATGCCGGTGAACTGCGTGGCGGCATACGTGTTCTGCGAGAGGAAGCGCTGGATGCGCCGAGCCCGGTTGACGAGGATCTTGTCCTCCTCGGAGAGCTCGTCGATGCCGAGGATGGCGATGATGTCCTGCAGCTCCTTGTTGCGCTGGAGGATCTGCTTCACCCGCACGGCCGTGTCGTAGTGGGCCTCGGAGATGTAGCGGCGGTCGAGGATCCGGCTCGTCGAGGTGAGCGGGTCGACGGCCGGGTAGATGCCGAGCGAGGCGATCTCACGGGACAGCTCGGTCGTCGCATCGAGGTGGGCGAAGGTCGTCGCCGGGGCCGGGTCGGTGTAGTCGTCGGCGGGCACGTAGATCGCCTGCATCGAGGTGATCGAGTGACCACGGGTCGAGGTGATCCGCTCCTGGAGCACGCCCATCTCGTCGGCGAGGGTCGGCTGGTAACCCACGGCGGACGGCATCCGGCCGAGCAGCGTGGAGACCTCGGAGCCGGCCTGGGTGAAGCGGAAGATGTTGTCGATAAACAACAGCACGTCCTGCTTCTGCACGTCGCGGAAGTACTCGGCCATGGTGAGCGCCGAGAGGGCGACCCGGAGCCGGGTGCCCGGGGGCTCGTCCATCTGACCGAAGACGAGTGCCGTCTGGCCCATGACGCCGGTCTCGGTCATCTCCTGGATGAGGTCGTTGCCCTCACGGGTGCGCTCCCCCACGCCAGCGAACACCGACACACCACCGTGGTCACGCGCGACCCGGGCGATCATCTCCTGGATGAGGACCGTCTTGCCCACACCGGCGCCGCCGAACAGGCCGATCTTGCCGCCCTGGACATAGGGGGTGAGCAGGTCGATGACCTTGAGGCCGGTCTCGAACATCACCGTCTTGGACTCGAGCTGGTCGAAGGCCGGCGCCGAGCGGTGGATGCCCCAGCGCTCGGACACCTCGAGCTTCTCGCCCGGCTCGAGGTTGAGGCACTCCCCGGTCGTGTTGAAGACATGCCCGAGGGTGACGTTGCCGACCGGCACGCTGATCGGGCCGCCGGTGTCCTGCACGGCGATGCCGCGGACCAGGCCGTCGGTCGGCTGCAGCGAGATGGCCCGGACCATGTTGTCGCCGATGTGCTGGGCGACCTCGAGGTTGAGATTCTTCTTCTCGCCGCCCAGGTCGACCTCGGTCGTGAGCAGGTTGTAGGGCTCGGGCATCGCGTCGGCCGGGAACTCGACGTCGACGACCGGACCGATGATCCGGGAGATCCGCCCGACGCCGCCCGGGGACGAGCCGGTCGCAGTGCTGTCGGCCACTGTGGCAGTCATGTTTCTCGTTCCTTCGTGACTAGGCGGACGCGAGGGCGTTGGCGCCGCCCACGATTTCGCTGATCTCTTGGGTGATCTCGGCCTGGCGGGCCTGGTTGGCCAGCCGGGTGTAGGTCTTGATGAGGGCGTCGGCATTGTCGGTCGCCGACTTCATCGCCCGCTGCTGAGCAGCCAGTTGCGAGGCGGCCGACCCGAGCAGGCAGGTGTAGATCCGGTTGTGGATGTACTTCGGCAGCAGCTGGTCGAGGACCTCCTCGACGCTGGGCTCGAAGGAATAGAGCGGGAGGATGTCGCCGGCCTCGGGGGCGGCCTGCCCGGAGACCACCTCGACCGGCACGAGGCGCAGCACCCGCGGCTCCTGGGTGACCATCGAGCGGAAGCGGGTGTAGACGATGTGGACCTCGTCGGGCCCGCCCTCGATCTCGACCGTGAAGTCGTGGATGAGCCGGTCGCCGATCTCGACGGCGTGGGCGAACTGCGGTGCGTCGGAGAAGCCGCTCCACTCGGCGGCATACGGGCGACGCCGGAACTTGTAGAAGTTCACCGCCCGCTGACCGCACAGGTAGACGACGACCTCCTTGCCCTCACTCTTGAGCCGGGAGATGAGCGACTCGCTCTCCTTGATCACCGAGGAGTTGTAACCCCCGGAGAGCCCGCGGTCGCCGGCGATGACGAGCACCGCTGCGCGCTTGACCTCGGACTTCTCCGTCGTGAGGGCGTGCGCCTCGTCGGAGTAGAGCGCGAGCGCCGAGAGCGCCTTGGTCAGCGCGTGCGTGTAGGGCCCGGACTCGACGACCCGCTGGCGGGCCTTGACCACCCGCGAGGCCGCGATGAGTTCCATTGCCCGGGTGATCTTCTTGGTCGCCTGGACCGAGCGGATGCGCTGGCGGTAGACCCGCATCTGCGCTCCCATGGGGCCGCCTTCCTTGTCGGTGCGTGAGAGGTATGCCGTGTGGCGGGCTTCCGGGGGCTCCCTTGCGGGAGCTCCCGGAACCGCGGATCAGCGTCCGGCGACGATCTGTGCCTGCTCGATGTCCGAGTCGGCCAGCAGGTCCGGCTCGGCCTCGGTGCCCACCTCGACGAGGTGGTCGCCGCCGTGCCCGAAGAACTGCTTCTTGAACACGTTGGCGGCCTCTTCGAGTCCGGCACGCGTGCTGTCCTCGAGCTTGCCGGTCTCCCGGATGGCCGCGAGCAGGCCGGCCTTCTCGCGGCGCAGGTAGTCGAGGAAGTCGGCCTCGAAGCGACGGACGTCCTCGACCGCCACCGAGTCGAGCTGGCCGGTCGTGCCGGCCCAGACCGCCACGACCTGCTCCTCGACCGGGTAGGGGTTGGACTGACGCTGCTTGAGCAACTCGACGAGGCGGGCGCCTCGGGCCAGCTGGGCCCGCGACGCGGCGTCGAGGTCGGAGGCGAACATCGCGAAGGCCTCCATCGCGCGGAACTGCGCGAGGTCGAGCTTGAGTCGACCGGCGACGTCCTTCATCGCCTTGACCTGGGCGGCGCCACCGACCCGGGACACCGAGACACCCACGTCGATGGCCGGCCGGACGTTGGCGTTGAACAGGTCGGACTGCAGGTAGATCTGCCCGTCGGTGATGGAGATGACGTTGGTCGGGATGTAGGCCGACACGTCACCGGCCTTGGTCTCGATGATCGGCAGACCGGTCATCGAACCCGCACCCATCTCGTCGGAGAGCTTGGCGCAACGCTCGAGCAGCCGGCTGTGCAGGTAGAAGACGTCGCCCGGGTAGGCCTCACGGCCCGGCGGGCGGCGCAACAGGAGCGACACGGCGCGGTAGGCCTCGGCCTGCTTGGACAGGTCGTCGAAAACGATGAGGACGTGCTTGCCGGCATACATCCAGTGCTGGCCGATGGCCGAGCCGGTGTAGGGCGCGAGGTACTTGAAGCCCGCAGCGTCGGAGGCGGGGGCCGCGACGATCGTCGTGTAGGCGAGGGCGCCGGCGTCTTCGAGGGTGCCGCGCACGGCCGCGATGGTCGAGCCCTTCTGGCCGATCGCGACGTAGATGCAGCGGACCTGCTGGGTGGGGTCGCCGGACTCCCAGTTGCGCTTCTGGTTGATGATCGTGTCGACCGCGACGGTCGTCTTGCCGGTCTGCCGGTCGCCGATGATGAGCTGGCGCTGGCCACGGCCGATCGGGGTCATCGCGTCGACGGCCTTGAGACCGGTCTGCAGCGGCTCGTGCACCGACTTGCGCTGGACGACCGTGGGGGCCTGCAGCTCGAGGGCGCGGCGGGTCTCGGCGGGAATGTCGCCCAGACCGTCGATCGGCTGCCCGAGCGGGTTGACCACCCGGCCCAGGAAGGCGTCGCCCACGGGGACCGAGAGGACCTCGCCCGTGCGCTTGACCTCCTGGCCCTCCTCGATGCCGGCGAAGTCGCCGAGGACGACGACGCCGATCTCGTGGACGTCGAGGTTGAGCGCGATGCCCAGCGTCCCGTCCTCGAACTGGAGCAGTTCGTTGGTCATCGCCGAGGGCAGCCCCTCGACGTGCGCGATCCCGTCGGCGGCGTCGACGACGCGGCCGACCTCCTCACGGCTCGCTGCGCCCGGCTCGTAGGACTGCACGAACTTGTCCAGTGCGTCCCGGATCTCCTCCGGACGGATCGTCAGCTCCGTCATCTGCCTTCTTCTCCTTGAGTCGCGGCGGGTGAGCCGTGTGTCGTTCGCGTTCTTGGGGGTATGCCGGTCGGCCGGGTCAGCCGCCGAGCAGGCGCCGGGCGCCTTCGAGCTTGCGCAGCACCGTGCCGTCGACGACCTCGTCGCCGATCTGGACGCGGATGCCGCCGAGGATCTGCGGGTCGAGCACGACGTTGAGGTGGACCGTTGTGCCGTAGATCGAGCCCAGTGCGCTCGCCAGCCGCTCGCGTTGACTCGGGTCGAGGTCGATCGCGCTGGTCACCGTGGCCGACAGCTGCCGACGGCGCCGGGCGATGATCTTCAGGTAGTCCTCGATCGCCCGGTCGAAACGTTGACCGCGGGCCCCGGTCGCCGCGTGTGCGGCCAGCCGCACGGTCTCCGGGCTGGCCTTGCCGGCGAGCAGCCGGGTGACCAGGTCCCGCTTGGCGGCCGGGTCGGCGCGCCGGTCGGTCACCGCCTCGCGCAGGGGGGGGTTGGCGGCCACGAGCCGTTCGAAGCGGAACAGCTCGTCCTCGACCGCGTCGGCGCGCCCCGCCTGTTCGGCCCCGGCGGCAAGTGCCTCCACCGCCAGGCCCTCGATCGCGTCGACGAGGTCACGCTCGGCCGACCAGCGCTGCTCGACCAGCGCACGGACCACCTGCACGGCCCCGTTGCTCACCTTGCCGGTGAGCAACCGGGAGACGAGCTCGGCCTTGGCCGCGGCCTCCCGGGTCGGGTCGGTGAGGGCCCGGCGCAACGCGGCGCTCGAGCCCAGGGCCGACTCCACACCGAACAGGTCCTCGGCCAGGGCCGCCGCGTCCGGGCGGCCGGCCACGGCGCCACCGGGACCACCGCTGAGCACCGCGTCGAGGACCTCCTGGCCACGGGCGACTGCTGCGCGCGAGGACCCTTGCATCAGGCGTCCTTGCCGATGGCCTCGGGCCGGATGGAGCCGGACTCGAGCTCGGCGAGGAAGCGCTCGACGATCCCCCGCTGCCGGACCTCGTCCTGCAGGGACTCGCCGACGATCCGGCTGGCCAGGTCGGTCGAGAGCCGTCCGACCTCGCCGCGCAGCGAGGTGACGGCCGACTGGCGCTCCGCCTCGATCTGCCGCTGGGCCGCCTCGACGATGCGCGCCGCCTCGGCCTGGGCCTGGGCGCGCATCTCGGCGACGATCTGGGCACCCTGTGCGCGGGCGTCCTCGCGGATGGTGTTGGCCTCGCCATAGGCGTCCTGCAACTGGGCGTTGTAGCTGTCCAGCGCCGCCTTTGCCTCGGCCTGCGCGGCCTCGGCCTTGGCCATGCCACCCTCGATCGCCGCGGTGCGCTCGGCATACATGCGCTCCAACGAGGGGACGACCTTCTTCGCGTAGATCCAGTAGAGGATCGCGAAGGCGATGACGCCGACGACCATCTCGGCGGGGTGCGGCAGCAACGGCAGTTGCTCCGGCCAGCCCGGACCCTCGGATGTCGGCATCAGGGTTGCGATGCTCACGACACTCCCTTTCTCTTGCTGTCGTTCAGAGACGGGATGTGCGCGGTCAGCCCTTGAAGACGAACGCGAACACCAGACCGAGGATGGCCAGCGCCTCGGTGATCGCCATGCCGGTGAAGGCGATGGTCTGCAGCATGCCGCGGGCCTCGGGCTGGCGAGCCACGCCGTTGATGTATGCCGCGAAGATGAGACCCACACCGATGCCGGGGCCGATGGCAGCCAGGCCGTAGCCGAGGTAGGCGATGGAGCCGGTCATGAGACTTTCCTTTCGGTGGCACCGGGTGCCCGGTGTCGGGGTTGGGTTGTGCGGTCTGGGTCGGTCTAGTGGTGCTCGGAGACTGCGTCACCGATGTAGAGCGCGGCGAGCAGGGTGAAGATGAAGGCCTGGAGGAACTCGATGAGGATCTCGAAGAAGGTCATGAAGATCGCGAACGCGAACGAGAGCACGCCCGAGCTCTTGAGGATGATCGTGTCGCCGTGCAGGAGCAGGTATTCGCCGCCGACGATGAAGACGAGCAGCATGAGGTGTCCGGCGAGCATGTTGCCGAACAACCGCAGGGCCAGGGTGAGCGGCCGGATGATGAAGTAGGTGAGGAACTCGAGCACGAACAGGATCGGCTTGAGCCAGCCGGGCAGCCCCGGGGGCACGAGCGACTTGAGGTAGCCGAGCACACCGTGCTTCCGCCGCACCGCGGTCACGTGGTAGACGACGTAGACGATGAGGGTGAGGACGATCGGGAAGGCGACCCGGCTCATCGTGGGGAACTGGATGAACGGGATGACCCCGAAGAGGTTGTTGAGCAGGATCATCGTGAAGAGCGTGAAGAGCAGCGGCAGGAAGGGCCGGAAGTCCTTGGCACCGATGATGTCGCGTCCGATGGTGTTGCGCACCATGCCGTAGACGCCCTCGGCCATCCACTGGGTGCGGCTCGGCACGAGCTGCAGGCGCCGGGAGACCGTGAGGTAGAAGAAGCCGAGCACGAACACCGAGATGAGCATGAGGGCGGCCGGCCGGGTGAACGCCCAGTTGCTGTCCCCACCGATGAGCGGCCAGTAGAAGTCCGAGGTGCCCGGCGAGACGAAGCTCGTCTCGCCGCCGCTCTCGCCACTGCCCTCGCCGACGAACCGGGAGATCCCGGCGACGTCCAGGCCCCACGCGTTGAGACTCACACCCACTCCTTGTCGCATCCAGCGGAGAACCTGCCGCACGTGCGCGCGAGGGTGAGCAAACGCCCTGCGCGAGCGGTGGACCAGAGGATCGGCTCGCACATTACCGGACCGGGAGCGCGCCCAGGGACGCTCGTCCGCGGTGTCACAGTGCGCTCGATCACGCTGCCCCTCCGGTCTGCGTCGGCTCGTCGAAAACGAGCAACCGTCCGCGCCGTGTCGTGCGCCACAGGGCCACCTGCCAGGCGAGGGTGACGACCAAGACGACCACGCCGAAGGCCCGGCCGTCGAGCCACGCGGCGTCGAGGAAGGCGAGCATGAAGACGAGCAGGACGAGGACCTGACCGAGGTAGATGGCCATCCCCACCGCCATGAACGCGAGCGGACTGCGGTCGCGCAGCAGTCGACTGAGCAGCAGCAGACCGGCAGCGAAGTAGCCGAGCCCCACGACGAGCCCGAGGACTCCGGAGAGCAACGAGCCCGGTCCTCGCCAGAGCGCGACGCCGACGACGGCCACCGCACCCGCCGCGGCACTCGGCCACACGGCACCACGCAGGAGCAGTTCGAAGGGCGCACCCGCACGCACCGTGGGCACGGGCGGCGTGGCGGTCATCCGGTGATCAGTCCTTGGCTCGAGGCGGGTCTCGGGGCGGGGCTCGGGGCGACACCGACCCGGCAAAGAGGACCGGCGGCGACGGCGGAATGTGCTTGTGAAAGCTATCACAAGCTCACCCGCGGGCGGCACAGGGTGCCCGCCATCCGGTCAACGCCGGGCGCGCACCCACCGCGGGAGGTATGCCGTGAGGGTGGCCGCGATCACGACGACCACGAGCAGGGCGACGGCCGTGAGCCACCCCCGGTAGAAGGCGAAGGACACCGTGCCCAGGGCGAGCACGGCCGCCCACAGGTAGAGGATGAGCACCGCGCCCCGGTGGCCGTGCCCGATGTGCAGCATCTTGTGGTGCAGGTGCTTGCCGTCGGGATGCCACGGCTTCACCCCGGCCCGGGTCCGCCGGAAGACCGCGAGCACGACGTCGAGCAGGGGCAGGGAGAGGACGGCGAGCGGCGCGATGATCGGGAGCAGTGCGGCCGTCACCTGGTCGCCGCTCACCGCGCTCGGGTCGGCGTTGCCGGTGATCGAGATGGTGGCCGCCGACAGCAGCAGGCCGAGCAGCAGCGCCCCGGAGTCGCCCATGAACAGCCGCGCCGGGTTGAAGTTGTGCGGGAGGAAGCCCAGGCAACAGCCGAGGGTCGCGGCCATGACGAAGGTCGCCGTCGAGAAGACGTTGGCCGGGGTGAACCGGAAGCTGATGGCATAGCTGTAGATGAAGAACGCGAGCGAAGCGATGGCGACGATCCCCGCGGCCAGTCCGTCGAGTCCGTCGATCCAGTTCACCGCGTTGACGGTGACCAGGACGATGACGATCGTGCCGAGGACGAGCACCGGTTGGGGCAGCACGGTGCTCGTGCCGAAGAAGGGCACCGAGAGCATGACGACGCCCTTGTAGGCCATGATCGCCGCCGCGAGCGCCTGGCCGGCCAACTTGGTCACCCAGTCGAGCTCGTGGATGTCGTCGATCACCCCGACCAGGCAGATGAGCGCCGCACCCATGAGCACCCCACTCATCTGCCCGCTCGAGTAGACCCCCTTGAGATAGGGCAACTGGCGCGCGACGAGGGTGGCCGCGGCGAAGCCGAAGAAGATCGCGAGCCCACCCATCCGCGGGATGGGCACCGTGTGGACGTCGCGCTCCCGCAGCGGCGTGATCGCCCCCACGACCACGGCCAGCGCCCGCACGAAGGGGGTGGCCAGGTAGGTGATCGCCATCGCGACCACACAGACGAGCAGGTACTCGCGCACCCGTAGCCCCCTGGTCTACTGCCGCCGCACCACCATGGTCACCGCCCGCTCAGGGACGGGGGTATGCCGGGTGGGCGGTCACGAGTTCGGTCACCTCGGCGCGGACCGCCTGCGAGACCGGGTGCTGCGGATCGGCGTCGCCGGTCGTCACGGCCGTGGCGATGAGCCGGGCGATCCGGACCATGTCGTCCTGGCCCATCCCCTGGGTGGTCACGCACGGGGTGCCGACCCGGATGCCCGAGGCAACGCTCGGCGGTGCCGGGTCGAACGGGATCGCGTTCTTGTTGAGCACGATGCCGGCCGCGTCGGCCCGCGCCTCGGCGTCCTTGCCGCTCACCCCGACGGCCTGCAGGTCGTGCAGCGACAGGTGAGTGTCCGTGCCGCCGGTCGTCGGACGGATGCCGTGCGTGGCCAACTCGGTCGCGAGGGTGTGCGCGTTGGCGATCACCTGCGCGGCATACGCGGCGTATTCGGGGGTCGCGCACTCCTTGAAGTTCACCGCCTTGGCGGCGATCGTGTGCATCTGCGGGCCGCCCTGCATCATCGGGAAGACCGCCTTGTCGATCGCGGCCGCATGCTCGGCCGTGCAGACGATGGCACCCGAGCGCGGGCCCCGCAGGACCTTGTGCGTGGTGAACGAGACGACGTCGGCGAACGGCACCGGGCTGGGGATCGCCCTGCCGGCCACGAGGCCGATGAAGTGCGCCGCGTCGACCCAGAAGATCGCCCCGACCTCGTCGGCGATCGCCCGGAAGCGGGCGAAGTCGATGAGTCGCGGGATCGCCGAGCCGCCGGCGAGGATGACCTTGGGCCGGTGCTCCTTGGCGAGGGCCTCGACCTGGGCGTAGTCGATGTCCTCGGTCTCCCGGTCGACGCCGTAGTGGACGATGTCGAACCACTTGCCGGAGAAGGACACCTTCGAGCCGTGGGTGAGGTGCCCCCCGTGCGGGAGGCTCATCGACAGGATGGTCTCGCCCGGCTTGAGGAAGGCGCCATAGACCGCCTGGTTGGCGCTGGCACCGCTGTGCGGCTGGACGTTGGCGTGGTCGGCACCGAACAGGGCCGTGCACCGGTCGATCGCGATCTGCTCGGCCTTGTCCACCTCGGCGCAGCCGCCGTAGTAGCGCCGCCCCGGATAGCCCTCGGCGTACTTGTTGGACAGGGTCGAGCCGAGCGCCGTGAGGACGGCGGGGCTGGAGAGGTTCTCGCTCGCGATGAGCTGCAGGCCCCCGCGGATCCGGCCGAGCTCGGACAGCAGGACCCCCGCGATGTCGGGGTCGAACGCTTCGAGGGCGTCGAAGTCGCTGCCGTAGAACTCGGTCATGGGGTCTCCAGGTGCCAGGGGTGCCAAGGGATGTCAGGGGTGTCCCCACTGTATGCCGTGTGCCCGGGTGTGCGTGGAACGCTCCCGCGCAGCGGTTCGTCGGGTGCGATGATGGTGCCGTACCGGGCACGGGGGGAGCCGTTTCCGGGAGCGGGAGTCGAACCTGCCACGGGGGTGTCACAGGTGTACCTACGTCCACGACCGGAGTTGGTCGAGCGCTATCTCGCCTTGCTCGGCGAAGTGGCCGAGCCACCGTCGCCGCACGCACTGCGTCGGTTGCACGCGGCGCACGCGGCGCGCTTCCCCCACGACACGGTGTGGGTGGCGCGCGGCAGGATCCCCGCGCCGGATCCCGAGGCGATGGTCGAGGCGCTGTTGTCCGGCGAGGGCGGCGGCTGTGCCCAGCTCAACGGCGGCTTCGCCTGGCTGCTCCACCAACTCGGCTATCGGCCGAGCGCGCACCGGGCCGCAATCCAGCACATCTGGCAGCAGGCATTGCCGACCTCCTACCGGGAGCACCTCACCGTCACGGTCCACTTCGGCCCGGAGTGGGACGGCCAGGTCGAGTACGTCGATGTGGGACTGGGCAATTCGTTGTCCGAGTCGATCCCGCGCGAGGCCGGCCGCTACGTCCAGGGGCCGTTCGGCTTCGAGCTAGAGGCGCCGGCCGAGCCGGACGCGGATTGGATCTTCCGCCCCGACCGGCGGCTGCGCTCCCTGCGGGCCGTCTCCTCCGAGGGCGCGGCCGCGGACATCGAGCACCTGCTCGGCGAGGATATCGGCGAGGTCTTCCGGCCCGACTCACCGCTCGTCGGCAACCTCTGGGTGCAACACCGGCTCCCCGAGGCCATCGAGGTCCTCTCGGCCCGCACGTTCGTGCGCTTCGACGCCACCGGCCGCACGATGCAGGTCGTCGAGCATCCCGACGAATGGGTGGCGCTCGTGCGGGAGACCTTCCGGCTGCCACTCCCGGGACTCACCGCCGAGGAGGTCGCCCGGGTCTGGGCGCTCGCGACCCGCTGAGCCTCAGCGACGACGACGGCCGGCGACCCGGGGGGCGCCGGGCTGGCGGCGCGGGTCTGCCGCGCGCTCGCTCTCGGCCGCTTCGCGCGCGCGAGCGCGCGCGGCCCGGTCGAGCTCGGCGGCGGCGGCGGCCCGCTCGGCGGCGAGCGCCTGCGTCTGCTCCTGCTCGACCACGGCGACCACGGCGTCGATCTCGGTCTCGGCGAGGGCCCCGGCCCGAAGGACTACCGGCCGCTCCCCCGTGCAGTCGAGGATCGTCGAAGGCTCGAGGGAGTCGGTCGGGCCGCCGTCGAGGTAGACCGCGACCGCCTCGCCGAGCTGGGCCTGGGCGTCGGCGGCGCTCGTGGCGGGCGGCATACCGGTGGTGTTGGCCGAGGTGACCGCCATCGGGCCGATCGCCGCGAGCAGGGCGAGGGCGACCGGGTGGTCGGGCATCCGCACGGCGACCGTGCCGTTGGTGTCCCCGAGGTCCCAGCGCAGCGAGGACTGGGCCCGCAGGACCAGGGTGAGCGGGCCCGGCCAGCAGCGCTCGACGAGTGCCCGGGCGTAGCGCGGCACGTCGCGGGCAAGACCGTCGATCGTCCGGGCGTCCGGCACGAGGACGGGCGGGGGCATCTCCCCGCCACGGCCCTTGGCCGCGAGCACGGCTCGGACAGCGTCGGCGTCGAAGGCGTCGCACCCCACCCCGTAGACGGTGTCGGTCGGCAGGACGACGACGCCACCGGCCCGCACCGCCGCGGTAGCGGCCTCGAGCCCCGCGGCCAGGCCTTCGGGGGTCGTGCAGTCGTGGACGTCGCTCACGATCGGCAATCCTAGGCGGGCGCTGCGGGTGCTGCCGGCGCTGCGCTCGACGACCGCACCGCCTGCACGACCCGCGGGCGACCGGCGAGATCGGCGTGATCGGTGGCCCGCTCCCACGCGGGGTCGGCCGCGAGCGCACGCAGCAGGGCGCCGCCCTGGACGTCGGCGTGCTCGAGCAGCAGCACACCCCCCGGTCGCAGGAGGGTCGCCGCCCGCGCGACGAGCGCGAGCGGCAGCTCGAGCCCGTCCGTCCCCCCGCCGTAGAGCGCGAGCGCCGGGTCGTGGTCGCGCACCTCGGGGTCGACCGGCACCTGGCCCGGGGGGATGTAGGGCGGGTTGCAGGTGACCAGGTCGACCAGGCCCGCGAACGGCGGGTATGCCGTCCGGGCGTCTCCCAGCGCCAGCTCCACCGCGAGCCCGAGCCGGTCGCGGTTGGCCACCGCCCAGCCGTGGGCGAGCGGGTCGAGCTCGACGGCGTGGACCTGCGCGGCCGGGTGCTCGTCCTTCACCGCGAGGGCGATCGCCCCCGAGCCGGTGGCGAGGTCGACGACGAGGGGGGCGGACGGCATACCCTCGCCGGCGAGGGCGTCGAGCGCGAGTGAGACGAGCGTCTCGGTCTCCGGACGCGGCACGAAAACCCCCGGCCCCACGGCGAGGTCGAGCCGGCGGAACGCGGCACGGCCGGTGAGGTGCTGGAGGGGCACCCGGTGGGCACGTTCGGCGACGAGGTCGGCATAGCCCGGCGGGGCGTCGGTGCGGCCCAGGAAGAGCAGCCGGCGGGCCTCTGCGGGCTCGACGCCGAGCGCATGCGCGGCCAGGAGGAGGGCGTCGACCGGCGCGGAGGCGATCCCCGCTTCGGCGAGCCGGTGGGTGGCGGCCCGCACGGCCGCAGCGAGCGGGGGACCCGAGGAGGCACCGGTCGGCTCCGTCGGCACAGTCGGCTCAGGCGGCACAGTCGGCTCCGTCGGCACAGTCGGCTCGCCCGGCTCGGTCACGGGGCTCCCGATCCCGCGCTCACCGTGCCCACCATGCCCACCGTGGCCACCATGCCCACCGTGGCCATCCGTTCGGCGGCGTCCGCGTCGAGGCAGGACTGCACGACCGGGTCGAGCTCGCCGTCGAGGACGAGGTCGAGGTTGTAGGCCTTGAAGCCGGTCCGGTGGTCGGCGATCCGGTTCTCCGGGAAGTTGTAGGTGCGGATCCGCTCGGAGCGGTCGACGGTTCGCACTTGCGAGCGACGGGCAGCCGACGCCTGCGCCTCGGCGGCCTCGCGGGCGGCTTGGCGCAGCCGGGCCTTGAGCACGCGCAGCGCCGACTCCTTGTTCTGCAGCTGGGACTTCTCGTTCTGGCAGGAGACGACCAGCCCCGTGGGCAGGTGGGTGATCCGCACCGCGGAGTCGGTCGTATTCACGCTCTGCCCGCCGGGACCGCTCGAGCGGTAGACGTCGATCCGCAGGTCGGCCGGTGCGATCTCGACGTCCTCGTCGTCCTCGTCGAGGTCGGGCATGACGAAGACGCCCGCCGCGGAGGTGTGGATGCGGCCTTGGCTCTCGGTCACCGGCACCCGCTGGACGCGATGGACGCCGCCCTCGAACTTCAGCCGCGCCCACGGGGCCTCGCCCGGAGCGGGACTCCCCTTGGCGCGCACGGCGAGCCGGGCCTCCTTCACCCCGCCGAGGTCGGACTCGGTCTCGTCGAGCAGTTCGGTGCGCCAGCCCCGTCGTTCGGCATAGCGCAGGTACATCCGCAGCAGGTCCCCGGCGAACAACGCCGACTCCTCGCCCCCCTCGCCGGCCTTCACCTCGAGGATCGCGTCGCGGTCGTCGTCGGGGTCGCGGGGCACGAGCAGTTCCCGCAGCCGGCCGCTCGCCGCCCCGAGGGAGGCCTCGATGACCGGCACCTCCTCGGCGAAGGCCTCGTCCTCGGTCGCGAGCTCCCGGGCGGCCTGCAGGTCCGCGTCGTTCACCGCCACCGCGCGGTATGCCGCGACGACCGGGCCGAGGGCGGCATACCGAGTGTTGACCCGGCGCAGCCGGGCGGGGTCGGCGTGGACCGCCGGATCGGCCAGGGAGAGCTCGAGCTCGGCGTGCTCGGCGACGAGGGGTGCCGCGGAGTCGAGCAGCGAGGCGACGACGGCGTCGCCCGAGGCAGAACGCGATCGCTCGCTCATCGGTCACCTCCTGCCTCTCGTCGACAGCTCGCCGACACCGATCGGGTGGCGCCGGCGACGTGGCCGGGCCCGGCGCGCCGGGTGGCCGGACACGCGAACGCCGACCAGGCGGCATACCCGCGCATGATGTGCTGCGGGTCGCGCCGGGCCGGCGGACGGTGAGCTACTTGGCGGCCTTCTTGCCGTAGCGGGCCTCGAACCGGGCCACGCGGCCACCGGTGTCGAGGATCTTCTGCTTGCCGGTGTAGAACGGGTGGCAGGCGGCGCAGACCTCGGCGTGGATGACGCCGTTCTTGGCGGTGCTGCGGGTGGTGAACGTGTTGCCGCAGGTGCAGGTCACCTGGGTCGCCCCGTAGGCGGGGTGGATGTCCTTCTTCACGATGCTCTCCTTGGTCGCGTGGCGCCGGGTCGGCTCCCGCGCGATCATGGTCGCCACGCGGTGGGTATGCCGTGAACCGGGCCGAGGGTCAAGTCTGCCAGAGAACTGTCGCAGACATGACACCGCCCTGAACACCATTGGCGGCCCGGCTGTTCCCGAGCCGCTGCTGCCGGGCTGCTGCCTGTTCGTCGAGCTGCCATCGCCACGTGGGGGGGCACTGCCGCGCGACCGGGGCTAGCCTGCACAGATGAACGACACGGCCGGCCGATCGGCATTGGCGCCCCTGGACGAGGACTTCCACCGCGTGCTCGCGATCGTCGCGCACCCGGACGATCTCGAGTACGGCACGTCCGCCGCCGTCGACCGCTGGACCGCCCAGGGCAAGACGGTGAGCTACCTGCTGGCCACCCGCGGCGAGGCGGGGATCGACGGCATGGCGCCGGACACGGCAGCGGCGCTGCGCGAGCAGGAGGAACGGGACGGTGCGGCCGTGGTCGGCGTCGAGGACGTCCGCTTCCTCGCCCATGCCGATGGGGTGGTCGAGTACTCCGTCGCCTTGCGCGCGGACATCGCCCGGGTGATCCGGCAATGCCGGCCCGAGATCGTCATTGTCATGTCCCCCGACCTCGTCATGCCGTGGGGGCTCAACCAGGCCGATCACCGCGCGGTCGGGCTGGCGGCCCTCGACGCCTGCCGCGACGCGGGCAACCGGTGGATCCACCGCGAGCAGCTCGAGGTCGAAGGTCTGGCTCCGTGGTCGCCGACGGCAATCCTCGTCGTCGCCGGCAGCGCGCCCACGCACTACGTCGACGTCACCGGGCACCTCGAGCAGGCCGTCGGCTCGCTCGCCGCCCACGTCGAATACAACCGTGCCCTCACCGGGCCGATGAGCGACGCGCGCGCCGTGGTGACCGGGGCGCTCACCGGCGGCGCGGCTGCCCTCGGCCTGCCCGGCGTCGAGCATGCGGTCCTGTTCACCCGGTATGCCGTCTGAGCACCGGCCGCCCAGACCTCACCTCGCGCGCGACGCCGGATAGCCGGCCGACGGCATACCGCCGGCCGGGCACCGATGCCCCGGGGCGATAACGTCCTGCTCCATGCGCTGGCTCGACCTCGCCCACCAGGGCTTCGTGCTCATCGGTGCCGTGGCTTTCGCGGTGTCTGGTGCGGCCGCCGCGCTGGCGAAACGGATGGACCTGGTCGGCGTGCTCTCGCTGGCCGCGGTCACCGCGGTCGGCGGCGGGATCGTGCGCGACCTGCTCATCGGGGCGACGCCCCCCGCGGCCTTGGTCGACCCCAGCCAACTCGTGGCTGCGGTGCTCGCCGGGCTCGCGGTCTTCCTCGCCCACGGGCGGGTGCGGATGCCCCGTCGTCCGGTGCTCGTCTTCGACGCGATCGGCCTGGGGTTGTTCTGCGTCGAAGGAGCGGTCAAGGGCACGGCATACGGCCTGAGCCCGTATGCCGCTGCCCTCGCCGGGACGATCACCGGCGTGGGGGGTGGACTGCTGCGCGACGTCCTGGCCCGGGACATCCCGATGATCTTCCGGACCGACTCGCGGCTCTACGTCGTGCCGGCGCTGGCCGGCGCTGCGGGGGCGACCGCGCTGGTGGGGGTGGGGGCGGCCGCGGCGTGGACCCTCGCGGCCGTCGCCGGCGCGGTGACCGCCGTGCGGCTGCTGTCGCTGCGTTTCCGGTGGAACGCCCCGGCCTCGCGGCCCGGCACCGAGATCTGAGGTCCGCGGGAGTCGTGCCGTGCTCGGCAGCCGGCAACTCCCCACGTGAGCAGTTCCCCGACCCCCGCGTGCACCCATCACCCCGGCAACTCCCCACGAGAGCAGTTCCCCGACCCCCGCGTGCACCCATCACCCCGGCCTGTCATCCACAGGGCTGTGGATGACAGTCAGCTGCAGTTCCGTCGATCCAGGCAGAGTGCACTCATGACGACGCGCGAGCCCTCCGAGCACCGCGGTGCCCGTCACCCTCACGCTGCGCGCCCGAGCCGCCCACCCGCACGACCTTTATCGGGTGACCCGATAAAGGTGCACTCGACCCGACAAGCTTTCTCGGGTCGAGTGCCGAGTTCTCGGGTCACCCGATAATCGCGACCTGGTCGGTCAGTCGTCCTCGTCGTCGAGCTTGATCGAGGAGGTGCGCTGGACCTGGACGAGGAATTCGAGGTTGCTCTTGGTCTTCTTGAGCCGGTCGAGCAGCAATTCGATGCCCTGGGTCTCGTCGAGTGCCGAGAGCACCCGGCGCAGCTTCCACATGATCTTGAGCTCCTCGGGGGACATGAGGATGTCCTCCCGCCGGGTGCCCGAGGCGTTGACGTCGACCGCGGGGAAGATCCGCCGGTTGGCCAGCTGACGGGAGAGCTTGAGCTCCCAGTTGCCGGTGCCCTTGAACTCCTCGAAGATCACCTCGTCCATCTTCGAGCCGGTCTCGACCAGGGCCGTGGCCAGGATCGTGAGTGAGCCGCCGTTCTCGATGTTGCGCGCCGCGCCGAAGAACTTCTTCGGGGGGTAGAGCGCAGCCGAGTCGACACCACCGGAGAGGATGCGCCCGCTGGCCGGAGCGGCCAGGTTGTAGGCACGCCCGAGCCGGGTGATCCCGTCGAGTAGGACGACGACGTCGTGACCGAGCTCGACGAGGCGCTTGGCCCGCTCGATCGCGAGCTCGGCGACCGTCGTGTGGTCGTCGGCCGGGCGGTCGAAGGTCGAAGCGATGACCTCGCCACGCACCGTGCGCTGCATGTCGGTCACCTCCTCGGGCCGCTCGTCGACGAGGACGACCATGAGGTGGACCTCGGGGTTGTTGGTCGTGATCGCGTTGGCGATCGCCTGCAGGATGAGCGTCTTACCCGCCTTGGGGGGGCTCACGATGAGCCCACGCTGGCCCTTGCCGATCGGCGACACCAGGTCGACGACCCGGGTGGTGATGATGTTGGATGCGGTCTCGAGTCGCAGGCGCTCCTGCGGGTAGAGCGGGGTGAGCTTGGCGAACTCGACCCGGGTCTTGGCCACGTCCGGGTGGTCGCCGTTGACGGTGTCCAGCCGGACGAGTGGGTTGAACTTCGTCCGGTTGCCGCTGGGGCCGGTGGGTGCCTCGCCCTCGCGCACCGCCCGGACGGCCCCGGTCACGGCGTCGCCCTTGCGCAGCCCGTGGCGGCGCACCATGCCCAGCGGCACGTAGACGTCGCCCGGCCCGGGCAGGTAGCCCGAGGTGCGCACGAAGGCGTAGTTGTCGAGCACGTCGAGGATGCCGGCCACCGGCACGAGCACGTCGTCGTCCGCGATCGTCACGTCCGGTTCGGCGACGTCCTGACCCATCGGCAGACCGCCCTGCTGGCCGCGGCCGCGCTTGCGGTCGCGGCTGCGCTGCCGGCTACGGCGGCGTCCACGGCCGTCACCGTCGTCGTCATAGCGCCCCTGGCCCTGCTGGCCCTGGCCCTGCTGGCCATAGCGCTGCTGGCCCTGGTTGCGCTCCCGGTCGGTGCGCTCGGCGGCCTGGCCGCGGTCACCCTGGCCGCGGTCACCCTGGCCGCGGTCACCCTGGCCCCGGTCACCCTGGCCGCGGTCCTGCGCACGGTCACCCTGCGCACGGTCCCCTTGGGCACGGTCCTCGCCACGATCCGCGGCCTGAGCGCGGTCGCCCTGCGCTGCCCCCTGAGGTGCCCCCTGAGGTGCCCCCTGCGGTGCGCCAGCCCGGCGGTGCTGGCCGCCAGTGCCCTGCGCCCCTGCCGCGGTCCCCGATCCGGCGCCGTTGGCGGTGCCTCGTTGGTCGTTCTGCGCGGGCGCGTCGCCGCCCGGTGCCGGCGCACGGTCGGCGCTCGACTGGGGCGCCCGATCCGTCCGCGCGTGCTCACGTGTGGCGGACGAACCGCCCTGGCGGGCCGAGATGGCCGCCACGAGCTCGTCCTTGCGCATCCGGGTGGTGCCGGTGAGGCCGAGCCCGGACGCGACGTCCTTGAGCTCGGCGAGCTTCATCCCGGTGAGGCCGCCCTTGGCGGCCCGGGAGCCGGCCACGACCTCGGTGGTTTCGGTCACGAAGGATCCTTCCCCTCGTTCGTCGGCATCCCCTCGGGGGAGCCGGGTGTGCGGTCGGCCGAACCGACCTGTGAGTTGATTCCCCGCACGCACGTGGCGTCGCAGCAGGCGTGGCCTGCCGGGTCCGGGGTGGTGCCGCCACGCTCTCTGGTGCTCGATCGACGAGCGACCCTCCCGCGTGGTGCGGCATCAATGTAACACCTTCACGGCCCCCGCTGTTCCAGGTACCCCCATTCCGCACATCTACCCGGCATCGGGCGACTCCCCCGGGTCGAGGACCCGCACACGGACCCCGGTCGACGGGATACCGGGGACGAGCCGGTCCCAGCCCTCCCCTGCGAGAACCGAGCCCGCGCGTTCGAGGGTCGTGAGCACGAGGACGCTCGGACCGGCGCCGGAGATCGCCGCGGCATGCCCCTGTGCCCGGAGCCGGTCGACGAGGGCCATCGACGCGGCATACGAGGGGCGTCGGGCCTCCTGGTGGAGCCAGTCGCGGGTGGCGGGCACGAGCAGCTCGGGGCGACGGGTGGCCGCCTCGACCAGGAGCGCGGCCCGTGCCGAGTTGGCGGCGGCCTCGCGCAGCGGCACGTGCTCGGGCAGCAGGGCGCGTGCCGTGTGGGTGGCCAGGGTCGCCTCGGGCACGAAGACGACCGCCGTGAGCTCGGGGTGCAGCGGCAGCGCCGCGGTGACGGTGCGACCCGTCGAGTCGTCGGACCAGGAGAGGGTCATCCCGCCGTGGACGGTGGCCGAGGCGTTGTCCGGGTGCCCTTCGAGCTCGCTCGCGAGGTCGTTGACGGCGGCGAGGTCGATCACGACGTCGGTTCCGGGCCCCGACACCCCGGTCTCCCCTCGGGCGGCACCTCGCGACCACGCGACGAGCCCGTATGCCGCCGCGACGCCGGCGACGATCGCCGTCGCCGACGAGCCCATCCCCCGTCCGTGCGGCACCCGGTTGCGGGTCCGCAGGAGCAGACCGTCGGGCGCGGGCGCACCCTGCTCCGCCAAGCCCCGGGCGAACGAGCGGTAGACGAGGTGCGAGGCGTCGCGGGGAACCCCCGAGGCACCCGAGCCCTCGACCTCGATCCGTAGGCCGGGCTCGGCCGTGACGAGGAAGTCGAGCTCGTCCCACACCCCGAGGGCCAGGCCGATCGAGTCGAAGCCCGGGCCGAGGTTGGCCGAGCTCGCCGGAGCCCGCACGCGCACCGCTGCGCCGACGGGCAGTCCGGTCATGGCCGCTCAGCCCTCGAGGCCCATGGCGACTGCGGCGGCGAATGCCTCGGCGGCGATCCGGGTGGGCACGACCTCGCTGCCGTCGGCGCGGCGCAGCGCCCATTGGGGGTCCTTGAGCCCGTGTCCGGTGACCGTGCAGACGATCCTGGCGCCGGCCGGCACGTCGCCCGCCTCGGCGCAGGCCAGCAGACCCGCCACCGAGGCGGCCGACCCGGGCTCGACGAAGACGCCCTCGCGGGCGGACAGGAGCCGGTGCGCGTCGAGGATCTGCTCGTCGGTCACGGCGTCGATCCGCCCGCCCGAGTCGTCGCGCGCCGCGACGGCCTGGGCCCACGAGGCGGGGTTGCCGATCCGGATCGCGGTCGCCACGGTCTCGGGCTCCTCGACCGGGTGACCGAGCACGATCGGGGCGGCACCGGCCGCCTGGAAACCCCACATCCGCGGCAGCTGCGTCGCCGGACCGCCTTGTCCTGCAACGCCTTCCGCGCCCGGGGTGCCGGTCAGGTATTCCCGGTAGCCCTGCCAGTAGGCCGTGATGTTGCCGGCGTTGCCCACGGGGAGGCAGTGGATGTCGGGCGCGTCGCCGAGGGCGTCGACGATCTCGAAGGCCGCCGTCTTCTGCCCCTCGATCCGCGCCGGGTTCACCGAATTGACGAGCTCGACCGGATAGGCCTCGGCGAGCTTGCGCGCGACGGTGAGGCAGTCGTCGAAGTTGCCCTCGACCTGCAGCAGGGTCGCCCCGTGGGCGATCGCCTGGGAGAGCTTGCCCATGGCGATCTTCCCGTCCGGCACGAGCACCGCGCAGGTCATGCCGGCCTTCGTCGCATAGGCCGCCGCGCTCGCGCTCGTGTTGCCGGTCGAGGCGCAGATGACCGCCTTGGCCCCATGGGCCGCCGCGACCGAGATCGCCGTCGTCATCCCCCGGTCCTTGAACGAGCCGGTCGGGTTGAGCCCCTCGTACTTGAGCCACACCTGCGCGCCCACCCGCTGCGAGAGGTATGCCGCGGGGATGAGCGGGGTGCCGCCCTCGAGGAGGGTGACGACCGGCGCACCGGCGAGCGAGGGCAACCGGTCGGCGTACTCACGAATGACACCGCGCCACTGGTGGGCCATGGTCACACACCTTCCACACGCATGACGGACGTGACACCGCGCACGACGGGGAGCGCGGCAAGGGCGTCGACGGTCGCCGAGAGCGCCGCGTCGGGAGCGGCGTGGGTGACGACCACGAGGGTGGCCCGCTGGGCGCCCACGGGCTCGGCGTCCGGGTCGACGGCGACGTGGTGCTGGCGGACGGTCTCGATCGACACCTCGTGCTCGGCGAAGGCGGTGGCGATCTGGGCGAGCACACCGGGCCGGTCGGCCACGTCGAGGCTGATGTGGTATCGGGTGAGGGCCTGCCCCATGTCCAGCAGGGGGAGGTCGGCATAGGCGCTCTCCCCCGGGCCGTGGCCACCGCCCACCCGGTGACGGGCGACCGCGACGACGTCTCCGAGGATCGCGCTCGCCGTGGGATCGCCCCCGGCGCCGCGGCCGTAGAACATGAGCTGGCCCGCCGCGTCGGCCTCGACGAAGACCGCGTTGAAGGCCTCTCGGACGCCGGCGAGCGGGTGGCGCCGCGGCAGCATGGCCGGGTGGACGCGCACCGACACGCCGCCGGGTCGCCCGGGCTCGTCCGCCGTGCGCTCGCAGATCGCGAGCAGCTTGACGACGCAGTCCATCTCCTTGGCGGCCGCGATGTCCGCCGCGCTCACCTCGGTGATCCCCTCGCGGTGGACGTCTCCGCCGGCGACCCGGGTGTGGAAGGCGAGACTCGCGAGGATCGCGGCCTTGGCGGCGGCGTCGAATCCCTCGACGTCGGCGGTGGGATCGGCCTCGGCATAGCCGAGGGCCTGCGCCTGACTGAGCGCCTCGGCAAAGCCCTGCCCCGAGCTGTCCATCTTGTCGAGCACGTAGTTCGTCGTCCCGTTGACGATGCCCATGACCTTGCGGACCGAGTCCCCGGCGAGGGATTCGCGCAGCGGCCGCAGCAGCGGTATGCCGCCCGCGACCGCCGCCTCGAAGTAGAGGTCGACGCCGTGCTCGGCGGCGGCGGCATAGAGGGTGGGGCCGTCCTCGGCGAGCAGCGCCTTGTTGGCGGTGACGACGGAGGCGCCGTGGGCCATGGCACGCAGCAGGAGGGTCCGCGCGGGCTCGATGCCGCCGATCACCTCGACGACGACGTCCGCCCGGGTGACCAGCTCGGCGGCGTCGGTGGTGAAGCGGTCGGCGTCGACGCCGGTCGCGGAGCGGTCGCGGCCGGCCCGGCGTACCGCGATCCCCACGATCTCGAGCGGTCGACCGACCCGGGCGGCCAGGTCGTCGGCGTGCTCGGTGAGCAGGCGGGCCACGGAGGCACCCACGACCCCGCAGCCGAGCAGCGCGATCCGCACGGGGTCGCCGCCGGGCGCCGGCACGGAACTGGGTGTAGAGCTCACCACGGCTGCCTATCCTCCCCCATCAGCCGGCGTCGAGCGCGAGGAGGTCCTCGATCGTCTCTCGGCGCACGAGGACCCGCGCCGCCCCGTCGCGGACGGCGACGACCGGCGGGCGGGGCGTGTGGTTGTACTGGCTGGACAGGGCGCGGCAGTAGGCGCCGGTCCCGGGCACGGCCAGCAGGTCTCCTGGGGCGACGTCGGCCGGGAGGAATTCGTCCTTCACGACGATGTCGCCGCTCTCGCAGTGTTTGCCGACGACTCGGCTGAGCGCAGGGGCCGCGGTGGAGGCCCGGCTCGCGAGCGCGCAGGAATAGTCGGCGTCGTAGAGCGCCGGGCGGATGTTGTCGCTCATCCCACCGTCGACCGAGAGGTAGGCCCGGGTGGCCCCGCCGTCGAGGCGTACCTGCTTGACGGTGCCCACCTCGTAGAGGGTAAAGGTGCTCGGCCCGGCGATCGCCCGTCCGGGCTCGATCGAGATCCGCGGAATGCCGACCCCGCCCGCCCGGCACTCGCGCTCGACGATCTCGGCCATGTCGGCGGCCAAGTGTGTGGGGGGCATCGGGTCGTGCTCACTCGTGTAGGCGATCCCGAAGCCTCCGCCGAGGTCGAGCTCGGGCAGTTCGAGGCCGTGCTCGACCGCCACCTGGGCGTGCAGCCGCAGCACGCGCCGGGCCGACACCTCGAAGCCCGAGGTGTCGAAGATCTGGCTGCCGATGTGGCTGTGCAGCCCGAGAAGGCGCAGGTGGGGGCCGTGCGCGAGCACCCGGCGGACCGCCTCGGCGGCGTCGCCGGTGGCGAGCGAGAAGCCGAACTTCTGGTCCTCGTGGGCGGTCGCGATGAACTCGTGTGTGTGCGCCTCGACGCCCACCGTCACCCGGATGAGCACCGGCGCGGGCCGCTCGCGCCGCCGGGCCACCTCGGCGAGGCGGTCGATCTCGGCGAACGAGTCGACGACGATCCGGCCCACGCCGTAGTCGAGGGCTGCCTCGAGCTCGGCGCGGCTCTTGTTGTTGCCGTGCACGCCGATCCGCTCGGGCGGCATACCCGCGCGGATCGCGACCGCGAGCTCGCCTCCGGTGCACACGTCGAGACCGAGTCCGTCGTCGCGGACCCAGCGGGCGATCTCGGTGCAGAGGAAGGCCTTGCCGGCGTAGTAGACGTCGGCACCGCCGCAGAGGTCCCCGAAGATCTCGGCATAGGTCGTGCGGAACTCGACCGCTCGGGCCCGGAAGTCCTCCTCGTCGACGACGTAGGCGGGCGTGCCGAAGCGCTCGGCGAGGTCGGTGACGGCGACACCGCCCACGGTGAGCACCCCGGCGGCCGAGCGGCCGACGGTCCGCGCCCACAGGGTCGGGGCGAGGGCGTTGACGTCGACCGGCTGTTGCAGCCAGGTGGGGCCGCGGTAGCCGTCCGCGTGGAGGGCCCCGGCTTCGTGCGCACGCATGCGTCACATCCTCCCGGGGGCGTGCACCCCCAGCCGCGCCATTCCAGCGTGCAAGACACCACGTCCGGCTTCCGAGACGAGCAGCGTCCCCGGGCCTGCCTCCGCGCGCTCCTCCCACCGCAGGTATGCCGTGGCGACGGCGAGCAGGGCGGCAGCCAGCCGCTCGGGGTGGGCCGGCTGGGCGACGAACGCACCGGGGGCCTGGAGGAGCTCGGTGAGCAGGCCCCGCGTATCGGGGTCGAGGGTGGTGGCGACGTCGGCCGCGGCTCCACCACGGGCGAGGTCGGTGCCGGCCCGGCGGACCGCCCGCGCATGGGCGAGCTGGACGACGACCACCGGATTGCCGAGGATCCGGCGGCCGGCGACGCCGGCGGGCAAGGCGGGGGCCCCTGCGGCGCGGCGGGCGACCTCGAACCGTTCGACGTCGGCGCCCGGGCGCGGGGCCGGAGGCGGCGCCGAGGCGGCCGGCAGGTCGACCCCGGAGGCGAGTCGGGCCAGGTGAGCCGCCATGGCCGCCGGTGCGAAGGTGAGCACGAGCCAGCCGCCGGGGGCGACCGCCACGCCGGCGAGGAGGGGGTCACCCGTGAGTCGGGCGGCCACCTCGTGGGGGTCGGCGCCCGCGGCGACCGCTGCCGGGCTGCGCCAGGTCCACGGCGCACCCTCGTCGGGCCGCAGCGGACGGGGGGCGGACGGCATACCGGGTGCGTCGGCGAGGGCATCGACCGCGCGTGCGACCCTCTCGGCGACGGCCGCGAGGCTCACCGGTCGCGCGGGGTGAAGCTGCGTCCCTCGCGGGCGAATCCGTCGACGAGATAGCCGATCTCGTCCGGGTCGAAGGGCTTGCGGACGCTTGCGTCTACGCCCCGCGCGTGCATCGCGGAGCGGTCCTCGCCATCGACGGCGGCCGTGGCCATGACGACGGGAACCCCGGAGAGGATGGGACACCTGCGGATGGCGTCGAGGGCCCACCAACCGTCGAGTGGGGCCATGTCGGCGTCCAGGACGATCGCCTTGGGCAACTCACCGGAGTCGGCGCACCGGTAGAGCAGGTCGACCGCGTCGCCGCCGTGGCACGCCTCGATGACCTCGAAGCCATCCAACTCGAGGTTGATGCGCACGAGCCGTCGAATGGACTCCGTGTCGTCGCAGACGAGCACGGTTCCCCTCCGCCCGGCACGGTCCCCCGCCGGTTCCATACCTGTCAGCGTAGGCTGGTAGCCTCTGCGAGCGCGCCGATGTGCGGAATCCGTTCCGCCCCGTCCAGCATGTGGACATGGCGTCTGAGCCCCCATAGCTCAGGGGATAGAGCACCGCCCTCCGGAGGCGGGTGCGCAGGTTCGAATCCTGCTGGGGGCACCGAAGTCCGCCCGGTCCGCCTGTGGACCGGGCGGCACCGTTTCCGGCCGTGACACGCGAATACTCGGGCGCGTCCACCGACAACCTGCCGCCTCACTCGGAGCCGGCACCCACCGCGCCCACGAGTTCCTCGAGGACGTCCTCGAGGAACACCACCCCGGTAACCTCTCCGTCCTCGGCGACCACCCGGACCAGGTGGGTCCCGCCGCGCTGCATCGTCGCGAGCACGTCCTCCACCTCGTCACCGGGGCGGACCGAGGGAAGCCGGCGGACGCGCTTACGTGGCACGGGTTCGTCACGGCCCTCCTCGTCGGCGTAGAGCACGTCTTTGAGGTGGACGTAGCCGACAACCACGCCCTGCTTGCCGAGATAGGGATACCGCGAGAACCCGGTCCGGGCGACGAGCCGCTCGACCTCGGCCGGCGTGACCCCCTTGGCGACGGTCACGAGCCGGTCGACGGGGACCGCCACCCCGGCTGCGACCTTGTCGCTGAACTCCAGGGCCGAACGGACCAGATCCTCGCGTCCCGGCTCGAGCAGCCCCTCGGCGTGACTCTCGGCGAGGATGTGCGCCACCTCCTCGGCCGTGAAGGCCGAGGCGATCTCCTCGCGAGGTTCGACCCGGAAGACCCGCCGGACGATCGCCAGGGAGATGGTGGACAGCAGCCGCACGACCGGCCCGATCGCCCGGGCGAGTGCGAACAGACTGGGCACGAGCACGAGCGCCGCACGCTCCGGCCCGGCCAGGGCGAGGTTCTTGGGAATCATCTCCCCGACGACGACGTGCAGGTAGACCACGAGCAGGAGGGCACCTGCGAGGGCGAGCCCGTCGGCCCATACCGGACCGAACGGCAGCCGCTCGGTGAGCGGCACGAAGAGGGTGTGCAGCGCCGCCTCGGCGAGGGCCCCGAGCCCGACCGAGCACACGGTGATGCCCAGCTGGGCGGCGGCGAGCATCGAGCCCATCCGCTCGAGGGCGAGCAAGCAGGTGGCCGCCCGGCCACTGCCTGCTTCGGCCAGCGGTTCGAGCGCCGAACGGCGGGCCGCCATGGCCGCGAACTCGGCACCGACGAAGTAGGCGTTGCCGAGCAGCAGCAGCAGCGACAATCCGAGCGCGAGTCCCTCGTTCACGAGCCCTCGTCCGGGTCGAGGCGGCCCGTTGGGTCGGGGGTGGCCGCTGGCCGGGGCACCATCCGCACGCGTGCGACCCGACGCCCGTCCATCCGGCTGACGACCAGGTCCCAGCCCGGCAGCAGCAGCCGGTCGCCGGCCGCGGGCACGCGGCCGAGAGCGGCCATGAGGAATCCCCCGAGCGTCTCGTAGGCCGTGCCGTCCGGCACCGGGGTGCCCACCCGGTCGCGTGCCTCGTCCGGCCGCCAGGTGCCCGGCACCGACCAGGAGCCGTCCGGCAGCAGTCGGCCGCGATCGGCGGCGGAGTCGTGCTCGTCGGCGACCTCCCCGACCAGCTCCTCGACGAGGTCCTCGAGGGTCACCAGCCCACTGGTTCCCCCGTATTCGTCGACGACGATCGCCACCTGGGAGTCGGCCCGGCGCAGGATGCCCAACAGGCCATCGAGCCGGATCGTCTCCGGGACGACCGCGTGCGCACGCATGAGCGCCGACACGGGGACGTCCCGACGCCGGTCCGGCGGTACCGACACGGCCGCCTTCACGTGGACGATCCCGTCGACGTCGTCCCATCCACCACCGAGGACCGGGAAGCGAGAATGGCCGGTCTGCCGGGCCAGGACGACGACGTCGGCTGCCGTGGCCGTGCGTTCGATGGCCGCCGCGCGCATCCGCGGGGTCATCACGTCGCTTGCGGTGCGGTCGGCGAAGCCGAGGGAACGGGTGACGCGTTGGGCCGTCTGGACCTCGAGCGTCCCGGCCTGGGCGGATCGGCGCACGAGGCTCGCGAGCTCCTGCGGAGTACGAGCGCCGGACAACTCCTCCCGCGGTGTGATCCCCATCGCACGCAAGGCTCGGTTGGCCGAGCCGTTGAGCACGGCGATGAGCGGTCGGGCGAGGGCGGAGAACGTGCGGACCGGCACCGCGACGACCTTGGCGGTGGCCAGCGGCGCCGAGATCCCGAGGAACTGCGGGACGAGCTCACCGGCGACCATGGAGGCGAGGGTGACGATGACCAGGCCCGCGACCGTCGCGACCGAGGCCGCGGTCCCCGGACCGAGCGCGGGTTCGAGCAGTCGCTCGAGCAGGGTCCCGATCGACGGTTCGGCGAGGTAACCCACGAGCAGGGTGGTGAGAGTGATGCCCACCTGCGCGGCGGACAGCTGGGTCGACAGCCGGGCGAGCGAGGCGAGCACCGACCTCGCGCGCTGGTCGCCCTCCTCGACCGCCCGGGACACCGTGGGGCGATCGAGTGCGACGAGGGAGAACTCGGCGGCGACGAAGACTGCCGTCCCGAGGGTGAGCAGCCCCCCGGCGACCACCAGCAGCCACTCGACCATTCCGGACACGATATCCGCTGTGGGCAGCCCCCCAGCGCGCCGACGTTACTCCCGGCATGGGTGTATGCCGTGCCACGAGAGGGTGCGCGAAGCGGCATACCGCGCAATGATGCGAGGGTGACCACGACGAGCGCCCCCGTGACCCCCCAACCCAGCTACGCCGAATCCCGGCAGGTGGCCGAAGCCGGACGGGAGACCGACTGGAAGCTCCCCTCCTTCGGCAAGGAGCTCTTCCTCGGCAATTTCCGCCTCGACCTGCTCCACCCCCAGCCGCCCCTCGACCTGGAGGACGAGCGGGAAGGCGAGGAATTCCTCGCCAAGATCCGGGACTACCTCATCGAGAACGTCGACCCGCTGCAGATCGAGCGCGACGCCAAGATCCCGGAGAAGAACATCAAGGACCTGCAGGCGCTCGGCGCCTTCGGGGTGAAGATCTCCAAGGAATACGGCGGTCTCGGCCTGTCCAACCGCATGTACAACAAGCTCATGGCCCTCATGGCCGTCTACAACCCGGCCCTCACCGTCCTGCTGAGCGCCCACCAGTCGATCGGCTTGCCCGAGCCGCTGCGCGGCTTCGGCACCGAGGAGCAGAAGCGGGAATGGCTGCCCAAGCTGGCCACGACCGCGATCTCGGCCTTCCTGCTCACCGAGCCCGACGTGGGCTCCGACCCGGCCCGGATGAGTTGCAAGGCGGTGCCGACCGAGGACGGCAGCGGCTACCTGCTCAACGGGCAGAAGCTGTGGGCGACCAACGGCAGCGTGGCCGACGTCTTCGTCGTCATGGCCAAGGTGCCCAAGTCCGAGGGCCACAAGGGCGGCATCACCGCGTTCATCGTCCCCACGAACCTGCCGGGCGTGCGCATGATCACCCGCAACGCGTTCATGGGTCTGCGCGGCCTGGAGAACTCGCTCACCCAGTTCGACGACGTCTTCATCCCCGCGTCCGACGTCATCGGCAAGGAGGGCATGGGGCTCAAGATCGCCCTCACCACCCTCAACATGGGCCGCCTCGCGGTCCCGACGATGTGCGCCGCAGCCGCGAGGTACTCGCTCAAGGTGGCCCGCGAATTCGCGGTCACCCGCAACCAGTGGGGCCAGCCGGTCGGCAAGCACGACGAGGTGGCGCAACGGCTCGCCTACATCGCCGCCACGACCTTCGCCCTCGAGGCGATGGTCGACGTCAACACCCGGTTGGCCGACGACAAGCGCAACGACATCCGGATCGAAGCGGCCCTGTCCAAGCTCTATGCGACCGAGCAGGGCTGGACCGTCGTCGACAACATGGTCCAGGTCCGCGGCGGGCGCGCCTACGAGACGGCCGAGTCGCTCCAGGCCCGCGGCGAGGCCCCCGTGCCCGCCGAGCAGGTCCTGCGCGACATGCGGATCAACCGGATCTTCGAGGGCTCGACCGAGGTCATGCACCTGCTCATCGCCCGCGAGGCCGTCGACACCCACCTGCAGGCGGCCGGCGACCTGCTCACCACGAAGGACCCGAAGGAGTTGGCCAAGGCCGGGCTCAAGGCGGGCAAGTTCTATGCCGGCTGGTTCCCGCAGTTGGTCACCGGCGACGGCCAGAACCCGCGGGCCTTCCACGAGTTCGGCGAGCTCGCGACCCATCTGCGCTTCATCGAACGGGCCAGCCGCAAGATGGCGCGATCGACCTTCTACCTCATGGGGCGCTACCAGGGCCACCTCGAGCAGCGGGGCGCCCTGCTCGCCCGGATCGTCGACATCGGCTCGGAGTTGTTCGCGATGAGCTGCGCGATCGTGCGCGCAGACTCGATCGCCAAGGAGCAGCCGGCGAACGGCGCCTCGGCCGTCGCCCTCGCCGACATCTTCTGCCGGCAGGCCCAACGCCGGATCGACGTCTTGTTCGACCGGCTCTGGCACAACGACGACCTCGCCCAATACGACCTGGCCCTCGGTCTGCTTGCCGGGCAGCACCTGTGGTTCGAGGAGGGCATCGTCGACCCCGCCGACCCCCACGGCGAGGTTGCGCCACACACGACCACGTGAGCCCGACCGCTCAGGGTCGACCCTGAGCGGTCCCGGATCTTCGCCAAGAATCCCCCGGAAGTCGGCCGGTCGCGCGTGCGCGACCGGCCGATTCGGGTTGAGATAGGGCTATGAGCACAACGTTCGGGGACAGGGCCCATTCGTGAACGCCACCCCTCCTATCGCCGACCACCCCGGTTCCCGCGGGCCCCTACGAGCGGCCGGACTGCAGATCTCGGTCTCCGGCCTCACCAAGCGCTTCGGCACCCTCACGGCCGTCGACCACCTCGAGTTCACCGTCGAGCCCGGCCGGGTGACCGGTTTCCTCGGGCCCAACGGCGCCGGCAAGACGACCACCCTGCGGATGCTGCTCGGGCTCGTCCGACCGACCGCGGGCACCGCGACCATCGGGGGCCATCCCTACCAGGCCCTCGCACACCCGCTGCAGACCGTGGGAGCCGCGCTCGAGGCGACCAACTTCCACCCCGGCCGCAGCGGCCGCGACCACCTGCGGGTACTCACCGCCGCGGGCGGCATACCCGACCGGCGGGCCGACGAACTGCTCGACCTGGTCGGGCTCGCCGAGGCCGGCCGCAAGCGCGCCGGGGGCTATTCGATGGGCATGCGCCAGCGGCTCGGCCTGGCCGCGGCGTTGCTCGGCGACCCGCAGGTCCTCCTGCTCGACGAGCCCGCCAACGGACTGGACCCCGAGGGCATCCGGTGGTTGCGCGAGTTCCTCCGCGTGCTCGCCGGCCAGGGCAAGACCGTCCTCGTGTCCAGCCACATGCTCTCCGAGGTCGAGCAGACCGTCGACGACGTCGTCATCATCGCCCAGGGGCGCAAAGTCGCCCAGGGGCCGATCGCGACCCTGCGCGGCGAACCCACCGTCTTCGTCCGGGCCGCCGACCTGCCGGCCCTTGGCAGTGCCCTCGTCGCGGGCGGGATCGTCGGGGAGGCCAGGGACGGCGGCCTGCTCGTGCGCTGCCCTGACCCGGTCCGGGTGGGCGAGCTCGCCTTCCGCGCCGGCATACCCGTCCACGAGCTGCGCACGCAGGCGAGCGACCTCGAGGACCTGTTCTTCCGCCTCACCCAGGGTCAGGGGCTCACGCCGGGTGGCACCCCGCCTCCCGCGCCCGGGAGCGCGCCGGCCGCCGACCTGCCTGCCCCCACGGGCGCGTTGCCGTCCGCACCGATCGAAGGAGGGCAGGCCTGATGGGACTCGCGATCCGCGCCGAGCTGCGCAAGTTCTTCACGACCCGCATGTGGTGGGGGATGGCACTGGCGATGTTCCTCGCGAGCGTCGCCTTCGCCCTGCTCTTCGCCTTCCTCGTCGCGGGTGCCGAGATGGGCGCGCCCGGCTCGGGTGCCGCCCGCGCCCCCGGGTTGGACAACCCCGAGATGGTGAAGATGGTCTACACGAGCGGGGCGTCGGTCGGCTACCTGCTCACCCTCGCCGTCGGCATCCTGATCATCGGGTCCGAATACCGGCACAAGACGATCACGAGCACCTTCCTCGCCACCCCTCGGCGAGCCGTCGTCATGGGTGCCAAGATGATCGCCCTTGTGTGCATCGGTGCCTTCTACGGCCTGGTGAGCCTGGTCGGCTCGATCGGCACCGGGGCCGCGATCATCCTCGCCCGGGGACATTCGCCCTTCCCCGACTCATCGATCTGGCGATCGCTCGCCATGGTGCTGCTCGTCCTGGCCTTGTGGGCGCTCATCGGGCTCGGTGCCGGCATCCTCATCCCCAACCAGGTGGCTGCCCTCCTCGTCTCGATCGGGATCGCCTGGATCGTCGAACCCATTCTGGGCACGATCGTGGCCGGTCAGTCGTGGGGCCGGTCGGTGGCGCCGTACTTCCCCTCGAACGCGACGAATGCCATGTTGTCCATCGACTCGGCCGCGATGGGTGCCTCGTCGGCCTACACCCCACTCGTGTGGTGGGTCGCCGCACTCGTCCTCGTCGCCTATGCGGCGGTCATGGCGGGAGTCGGCACGGTGCTCACCATCCGCAAGGACATCGTCTGAGGGAGCCCGACGGCCACACGGTGGACGGCCCCTCGCGCTCCCGGCGCGGGGGGCCGTCCGTCGTCCCCAGACCCGCGGTCGCGCCGGCGTCCGGCAAGTCCGTATGCCGTCCGGCCGCGTCGCGCCCGAGGCGCGAGGACTAGGCTGCTCCGTGCAGGCAGGCCCGCTGTTCACCTTCGCCGACGCGCACCCGGGCGGCAGGCTCGCCGGCGCACCGACCGAACCCGTCAGCGTCGACGCATCCGAAAGAGGCGAGGCACCCGTGCCCGACCAGTCCCAGAACCCCAGCGCCGCGTTCGGGCCGAACGAATGGCTGGTCGACGAGCTCTACGAGCAGTACCTGCGTGACCCGGAGTCCGTCGACAAGGCCTGGTGGGAGTTCTTCGAGGACTACCAGCCCGCACACTCCGGCGCTCCGACTGCCCTCGGCAACGGATTCCCTGCCCAGGCAGCAGCGCCCGCCGCACCGGCACCGGAAGCCGCCGCGGGACCCGCGGCACCGGCCGCCGCCCCGGCAGCCCCGGCAGCTCCGGCAGTGACACCCGCACCGGCCGCCCCGGCAGCGGCGCCGCCTCCCGCGGCGCCCGTCGCGCCGACCCCCCGGGACATCCCCGCCCCCACGAGCCCGCCGCCGCCGAGCGAGGCCGAGGTGCGCCCGCTGCGCGGACCGGCCGCCCGGGTCGTCGCCAACATGAACGCCTCACTCGACGTGCCGACGGCGACCTCGGTCCGTTCGGTGCCGGCAAAGCTGCTCATCGACAACCGGGTCGTCATCAACAACCACCTCGCACGGTCCCGCGGCGGGAAGGTCTCCTTCACGCACATCATCGGCTTCGCCCTCGTGAAGGCGCTCGGTGCGATGCCGGAGATGAACCACGCCTACGCCGAAATCGACGGCAAGCCGGTCGTCGTCGCACCGGCCCACGTCAACCTCGGACTCGCGATCGACCTGGCCAAGCCCGACGGCAGCCGCTCGCTGCTCGTGCCCTCGATCAAGTCCGCCGAGCAGATGGATTTCATCCACTTCTGGTCCGCCTACGAGGAGATGGTGAAGAAGGCCCGTGCCGGCAAGCTCGCCGTCGCCGACTTCGCCGGCACGACGATCTCGCTCACCAACCCCGGCACGATCGGGACCGTCCACTCCGTGCCGCGACTCATGCAGGGCCAGGGCGCGATCATCGGCGTCGGCGCGATGGAATATCCCGCCGAATGGCAGGGCGCCTCGACCGAGACCCTCAACCGCAACGCGGTCTCCAAGATCCTCACCCTCACCTCGACCTACGACCACCGGATCATCCAGGGCGCCCAGTCCGGGGACTTCCTGCGGATCGTCCACCACTACCTGCTCGGCGGCGACGGCTTCTACGACGAGATCTTCGCCGCGCTGCGCATCCCCTACGAGCCGATCCGCTGGGTCCAGGACGTCTCGGCCACCCACGACGACGACATCAACAAGGTCGCCCGGGTGCAGGAGCTCATCCACGCCTATCGGGTGCGCGGCCACCTCATGGCCGACACCGACCCGCTCGAATACCGCCAGCGGCGCCACCCCGACCTCGACGTCACCGAGCACGGCCTCACCCTGTGGGATCTCGACCGCCACTTCGCCACCGGTGGCTTCGGCGGCGCTCCCTTCCTCAAGCTGCGCAAGATCCTCGGCATCCTGCGGGACTCCTACTGCCGCACCGTCGGCATCGAGTACATGCACATCCAGGACCCCGACCAGCGCACGTGGATCCAGGACAAGTGCGAGGTCGTCCACGAGAAGCCCACCCGCGAGGAGCAGATGCGCATCCTGCGCCGGCTCAACGCCGCCGAGGCCTTCGAGACCTTCTTGCAGACCAAGTTCGTCGGCCAGAAGCGCTTCTCCCTCGAAGGCGGCGAGTCGGCCATCGCGCTGCTCGACCGGGTGCTGTCCCGCGCCGCCGAGGACCAGATGGCCGAGGTGTGCATCGGTATGCCGCACCGCGGCCGACTCAACGTGCTCGCCAACATCGCCGGCAAGTCGCCGGGACAGATCTTCCGCGAGTTCGAGGGCAAGCAGGACCCCCGGTCGGTCCAGGGCTCGGGCGACGTGAAGTACCACCTCGGCACCGAGGGCACCTTCGTCGCCGAGAACGGGGCCTCGACCAAGGTCTACCTCGCGGCCAACCCGAGCCATCTCGAGGCGGTCAACCCCGTGCTCGAGGGCATCGTCCGGGCCAAGCAGGACCGGCTCAACCTCGGCGGCGAGGCCTTCACCGTGCTGCCGATCCTCATGCACGGTGATGCGGCCTTCGCCGGCCAGGGCGTCGTGGCCGAGACCCTCCAGCAGAGCCAGCTACGCGGCTACCGCACCGGCGGGACGATCCACATCGTCGTCAACAACCAGGTCGGGTTCACCACGGCCCCGTCTGCCTCGCGCTCGTCGGTCTACTCCACCGACGTGGCCCGGATGATCCAGGCCCCGATCTTCCACGTGAACGGCGACGACCCGGAGGCCTGCGTCCGGGTGGCCGAACTCGCCTTCGAGTTCCGCCAGAAGTTCCACAAGGACGTCGTCGTCGACATGATCTGCTACCGCCGCCGCGGCCACAACGAGGGCGACGACCCGTCGATGACCCAGCCGCTCATGTACACCCTCATCGAGGCCAAGCGTTCGGTCCGCAAGCTCTACACCGAGTCGCTCATCGGCCGTGGCGACATCTCGGTCGAAGATGCCGAGGCAGCTCTGCGCGACTACCAGCAGCAGCTCGAGCGGGTCTTCGTCGAGACCCGCGAGGCGACCGCCGACCGCTCATCCAGCCCCACGGCATACGGCGACGAGGGGTCCGACGTCGTCGGCCACGGCGGCCTGGAGAAGCCCATCGCCCAGCGTGAGGACGACGAGCGGCGCCACCGCGACTCGGTCCACACCGGCATCTCCCGGGAGATGCTCGACACCCTGGGCGACGCGTGGATCCGCCCACCGGAGGGCTTCACCGTCCACCCCAAGCTCAAGGCCCTCATGGAGCGGCGCGCCCAGATGGTCCGCGACGGCGGGATCGACTGGGGCATGGGCGAGTTGCTCGCCTTCGGCTCGCTGCTCATGGAGGGCACGCCGGTGCGGCTGGCCGGCCAGGACAGCCAGCGCGGCACCTTCGTCCAGCGGCACGCCGTGCTCGTCGACAAGATCACCGCCGAGGAGTGGACCCCGCTGCTCTACCTGCAGCCGGGCCAGGCCAAGTTCTGGATCTACAACTCGCTGCTCAGCGAGTATGCCGCGATGGGTTTCGAATACGGCTATTCGGTCGAGCGGCCCGACGCGCTCGTGCTGTGGGAGGCCCAGTTCGGCGACTTCGCGAATGGCGCTCAGACGATCGTCGACGAGTTCATCTCCTCCTCGGAGCAGAAGTGGGGGCAGCGCAGCTCGGTCGTGCTCCTGTTGCCGCACGGCTATGAGGGGCAGGGCCCCGACCACTCGTCCGCGCGGATCGAGCGGTACCTCCAACTGTTCGCCGAGGACAACCTCACGGTCGCCTATCCGTCGACCCCCGCCTCCCACTTCCACCTGTTGCGCCGCCAGGCCTATGCCCGGCCGCGTCGGCCACTCGTCGTGTTCACCCCCAAGTCGATGCTGCGGCTCAAGGCGGCGTCCTCGATGCCCGAGGACTTCCTCCAGGGCGGCTTCCGGCCGGTCCTGCCTGACACCGCACAGCTCTCCGGCGAGGCGGTCGACCGGGTGCTGCTGTGCTCGGGCAAGGTCGTCTGGGAACTCGAGGCCGAACGGGCCAAGCGCAAGGACGAGCGCACCGCGATCCTGCGGGTGGAGCAGCTGGCCCCCATCCCGGCCGAGGAGTTGGCCGCGGCCCTGCGCGGCTATCCCCACGCCGAACTCGTGTGGGTGCAGGACGAGCCGTTCAACCAGGGCGCGTGGCCGTTCGTCGCGCTCAACGCCCCGCAGCTGCTCGCCGCAGCCGGTGAGACCCGACCGCTGCGAGTGGTCTCGCGACGGTCCTCGGCCTCGCCCGCGACCGGCTCGCACAAGCGGCACGAGGTCGAGGAACACGACCTGCTCAGTGCCGCGTTCGCGCGCTGAGCGGGCGATAGCCTCACCGACGTGTACTTCACCGACCGCGGCATCGAGGAGTTGTCCGCGCGCCGCGGCGACGACGAGGTGACCCTCGCCTGGCTCGCGGAGCAGTTGCGCACGTTCGTCGACCTGCATCCCGAGTTCGAGACGCCCGTCGAGCGACTGGCCACCTGGCTGGCTCGGCTCGACGACGAGGAGGAGTGAGCGTGGACGACCACGGCACCGACGGCGAGAGCCGTCCCGGGAGCGGCGCCGAACCGGAGTTCATCCCGAGCCCGGGGGTCGTCACCGACGACGCGGGCCGACGCGACGTGGGGCTCTGCTTCGTCGGCGATTCGCTCGTCGCCGGCTACGGCGATCCCAAGGCCCTCGGCTGGGTCGGCCGGGTCGCGAGCCGTTCGCAACACCCGGATCTCGACCTCACGGCATACAACCTCGGGGTGCGCGGCCAGGACTCCGGTGACGTGCTCGCCCGATGGCGGGCCGAGTGTATGCCGCGCTGGTCCGGCCGCGCCGAGCGCCGGCTCGTCGTCGCCGTCGGGGCCGGCGACCTGCACACGGGACTGTCGACAGCCCGCTCCCGACTCAACCTCGCCAACGTCCTCGACGAGGCATCCGCCAAGGGGATCGGTACCTTCGTCGTCGGGCCGACCCCCACCCTCGACGCCCGGCTCAACGAGCGGATCGAGGCGTTGGCCCAGGCCCAGGGCGACGTGTGTTCGCGCCGCGGGGTGCCCTACGTCGACTGCTACCGGCCATTGGCCGGGCACGAGCAGTGGCTCGGCGATCTCGCGGCCGGCGACGGCACGCATCCGGGACAGGCCGGCTACGGCCTGGTCGCCTGGCTCGTCCTGCACGGCGGTTGGGGTCCCTGGTTGGGCCTCGGCTGACCCACCGGCTGCACCTCACCTCGGGCCTTGCGCACGCGGCATACGCGATATAACGTGTTGGATAACGCGATATGACGTGACTCCAGGAGGGCCGCATGGCGCAGCAGAAGTGGCAGGTCGACGGGCCGCGGATCATCGAGGTCGGCGACGCCCAGGAACGGGTGGCGGCCCTGCAGGTGGCCATCGTCGGCGGCCATGTCGGCGTCGTGACCCACGACGACTCCCCCGTCGCCCGGCTCGAGGTCGCCGCGGTCGAGGGTCCCCCGCTCACCGTGTCGTGGGACGGGCGCACGCTCAAGGTCGCCCACGGCAAGGACGCGACCGACTCGGTCATCGCCGCGCTGCGCCGGCTCATCGAGGAGCCCGGCAGACACCGCGCCGAGGTGAGCCTGTCCATCCCCGCCCACGCGCGCACGACGATCAGCACGGTGAGCGCCTCGGTCGTCGCGGGCGGGCTGCGCTCGGGGCTCACCGTCAACAGCGTGTCCGGCGAGGTCGCCCTCGACGACGTGAGCGGCCGGACGAAGCTCAACACGGTGAGCGGTGCCGCCGAGTGCGTCGGTCTCGACGGCGACGTCAAGCTCAACACCGTCTCCGGTGCGATCACCGTGCAGGACAGCCGGATCGGGGCCGCGAAACTCAACACCGTGAGCGGCGAGATCACCCTCGACCTGCGCAACGGGCGGGCCACCCTCGCGTCCAACTCCGTCTCCGGCGACGTCACCGTCCGCGCTCCCTACACCGGGTATGCCGTGGCCGCCACGAGTGCGACCGGCCAGGTCGTCGTCGACGGTCGGTTGCTCGCCAAGGGCCGGTCCCCCGGCACGCTCACCGACGGCGACGGTTCGCTGCAGATCAGCGCCAACTCGGTCTCCGGCAGCGTCGTCGTCCTGCGCGCCGCCGCGTCCGAACCACCCACACCCCAGGACGCCCCCCCGACCGGCGGCCCCGCGGGGCCGCGCGACTCCGGTGACGAGGGTGAGCACTCGGCATACCCGCAGGATCGGCCGGCCGGCACCCACCCGCACGACGGTCTCTCGACGGGGGACGCCGGTGACCACACGGCATACCCGCAGGAGCCCTCGGCATGAGCCCGGTCTTCGCCCACGGCCAGCTGCGGCTCTACCTGCTCGCGCTGCTCGCGCAGGGGCCCCGCCACGGTTACGAGGTCATCCAGGAACTGGAGTCGCGCTTCGGCGGCCTCTACACGCCCAGCCCCGGCACCGTCTATCCCCGGCTGGCCAAGCTCGAGGAGGAGGGGCTGGTCGAGCGGACCGACGAGGGTCGCAAGGCCACCTACCGGATCACCCCTGCCGGTCGCGCCGAGGTGGCCGCCCGGGCGAGGGAGATCGAGTCGCTCGACCTCACCCTCGACCAGTCCGTGCGGCGGCTCGCCGACGAGGTCCGGGCCACGGTCCACGGCCGCTCCGCGGACCTCCGGGCCGAATTGCGCGCGGCCGCCCGCGAGGCCCGCGCGACCGCCCAGCCCGCCACGGGCCAGGACACCGACCGGCCCACCGCCGGTCCGGGCACCGCCGGCCCTCCTCCCCGCGACCGGGATCGTGACCGGGATCGTGACCGGGATCGCGACCGGGGCTGGGCCGCCGCGACCGACTGGATCGACGTCGAGCTCGCGGTGGGCGAGCTGCGCCGGCAGGCCCGGGGCGCCTGGAAGAGCCACGGCCTCACGATCGCCCAGACCCGAGACATCGCTGCGATCGTCACCGAGGCCTCACTGCGGATCGCCGAGGTGCTCCGCCGCGTGGACTGAGTGTCGGCGAGCTTCAGCGGGGGTTCAGTCGCCGCCCGGTCGGGCGAACTCCGACCCGGGGCCGGCGGCGAGGGTCGCCCCCGCCGCAACGACGACCGCGAGCGAGAGCAGCAGGCCGACGATGAGCTGTCCGGACTGGAACATCGCCCAGGCGACCGGGACGAGCAGGGCGTGCCACACGAGCGTGGGAGTGCTGGGCCAGCCCGACCCGCCGAGCCAGAGGCGCGCGAGGGCGGCCGTGCCCAGCGCCGCCAGCACGATGAGGACGGTCTCGGTGACCACCCGGGCGACATCGGGCGACTGGCCGGTCACCAGCTGGACGAGGTAGAAGACCGAGAACCCGGCCAGGACGAGCGCCTCGATCCCGCACACTGCGGCCGCGACGGTTCGGGAGCGGGGACGCGTGGTCACCCGGGCAGCCTACGACACGAGGACGACGATACCCTCGGGGGCATTGTCCACGATACCCTCGGGGGCATGCCTCGCCCGCTGGGCGCACCAGACCCGCCGCTGGGCGAGCGAGGCGGACCTTTGACTGCCTCGGGAACAATAGTGATACATCTCCCGTTGCTCGCTCGGGTGTCCATGGGCAAGAATCAATGGTTGGCTTCCTCAACGTCGCGGGCGCCGACCGGAGATGGGGGGGATCCGAAGTCCGAGTCGTCCCGGTTCGTCCCACCCGGCCGACCACACCACCGCGATACGACCGAAAGCCACGCCGCGACAAGGAGCACGACCAATGGATTGGCGCGACCGCGCTGCCTGCCTCGACGAGGACCCGGAGCTGTTCTTCCCCATCGGGAACACCGGCCCGGCGATCCTGCAGATCGAGGAGGCCAAGGCTGTCTGCCGTCGGTGCGAGGTCGTCGACGTCTGCCTCAAGTGGGCCCTCGACAACGGTCAGGACGCCGGCGTGTGGGGTGGCCTCTCCGAGGATGAGCGCCGAGCCCTCAAGCGCCGCAACGCCCGCGCCCGCCGGGCCGGCTGAGGGACGCCGCGCGAGCGGGACAAGACCACCAGCAGGCCGCGAGGGCCCGGACCGAGCCGACCCCGCACCCGGTGACTCGAACGCGAGTCCCCCGAGAATCACCCCGGCAGGCGCCGCAGTCGCGCGGTGAAGCGCGCCCGAGTCCCTCCCCCGGCCGCCGCACCCCAGGTGATCCGACCGCCGAGATCGGCCACGAGGGACTGCACGATCTGGGTCCCCAGCCCGGACCCGACCGGCAGCCGTCCCCCGGGCAGGCCACGACCGTCGTCGCTCACGACGACCGTGAGCAGGTCGACCTCGCCCTCCCCCGCCGCGCGTCGCCGCGCCGACACCCGGACCCGGCCCCCTCGCTCGGCGAGCCCGTGTTCCGCAGCGTTCTGGACGAGTTCGCTGATGACCATCGCGAGCGAGGTCGCGTCCTCGGCCCGGACCCGTCCGAAACTGCCGGACCGGTCCACCCGCACGGGATGCCCCACGCGGGCGACCTCGACGACGGCCCGGGCCGCCCGGTCGGCAACCTCGTCGAAGTCGACGGTCTCGTCCAGCCCTTGACTGAGCGTCTCGTGCACGAGCGCGATGGTGCCCACCCGGCGCACCGCCTCCTCGAGCGCGGCCCGGCCCTGTTCGTCGGGCATCCGGCGCGCCTGCAGGCGCAGGAGTGCCGCGACCGACTGGAGGTTGTTCTTCACCCGGTGGTGGATCTCCCGGATCGTCGCGTCCTTGGTGATGAGCTCCTGCTCGCGCCGGCGCAGCTCGCTGATGTCGCGAGCCAGGACGATCGCCCCGATCCGCTGCCCCGACTCGGTGAGCGGGATGGCCCGCATGGAGATGACCTGGCCCGCGTTGGTCACCTCGGTTCGCCAGGGCTGCCGCCCGGTGAGCACGAGCGGGAGGCCCTCGTCGATCGGCCCGGTGTCCCGTAGCACCGACGTGACGAGCTTGGGCAGGGAGGCGCCGAAGATCTCCCCGAGATGCCCGAGCCGGTGCAGCGCCGAGACGGCGTTGGGGCTGGCATAGGTGATGATCCCCTCGAGGTCGAGGCGGATCACCCCGTCCCCCACGCGTGGCGCACCTCGCCGCAGCCCCGTGGGGGCGCTCGGGTGCGGGAACTGTCCCGCGGAGATCATCCGCGAGAGGGTGTCGGCCGCCGCGAGGTAGGTGAGTTCGAGCCGACTGGGCGTGCGCAGCATCGACAGATTGGTGTGCCGCGTGAGGACGGCGATCGGTCTGCCCTCGCGCAGGACCGGGATGGTCTCCTCCCGGATCGGCGCGTCGTCGCTCCACTCGGAGTCGCGGTCGCGTCCGATCCGCTGCTCGGCGAAGGCATCCTCGAGCAACCGGGCCCGGCTGCGGCTGGCCCGGCGGCCGACCTGGTCGCGGAAGTAGACGGTCTGCCCGGTCGTCGGACGGATGTGCGCGACCGCGGACCACTGGATGGGCGAGCGACGGACCCACAGGACGAGATCGGCGAAGGACAGGTCGGAGATGAGCTGCCAGTCGGAGACCAGCAGCCGCAGCCACTCCTCGTCGGGTGCCGTGAGCTGGGAATGCTCCTGGATGAGCTCGGCAAGCGTGGGCACGAAGCGCAGCGTAACGCCGTGCCGCCGTCACGTGGCTCCGGCCCCGCCCCGCGGCTCACCGTGCGTCGTCACGGCTACCCGTGCGTCACCCCGGTGGGTATGCCGCGCGGCATACCCACCGGGAACTCGGCGGACGGGCTCAGCCCTCTGCGCCCACGGCAGCACGGACGAAGCCGCGCAAGGTGCGCAGGGCGACCGAGAGCGCCGCGACGTTGGGTGCCTCCAGGCGCAGGATGGCCCGCAACCCGGAACGGGCTCGGTCCAGTGCGTCCGAGTTGGCCTTGGCCCACTGGTTGAAGCGGGACTTGGCGTCGGCAGCCGGATCGCTCGTCGCGAGGACCGTGCGGGTGATCCCGTCGAGGACGGCGTAGAGGTCGTCGCGCAGGGCCCCGCGGGCCAGGGAGTCCCACCGGTCCTCGCGCGGCAGCAGCGACACCCGGAAGAGCATGTCGTCGATGCCGAAGCGCTCGGACGCGTGGTAGTAGACCCGCAGGACGTCCTCGACCGGGGTCCCGGTGGCCTCGGCGATCTCGGTGATGTCGAGCAGGGAGAAGACGTCGAGGAGCACGGCGGTCCGCACCGCGACCTCGTGCGGGATCCCCGTGTCGACCAGGCCCTGGGCCCGCCGGTCCAGCCGGCGCCGTTCCGAGCCCTGCAGCACGTCGGGCACGATCGGCGCGAAGTCGCGGACCGGCCCGGCGAACCGGTCGATCGCGGCGGCGACGTCGATCATCCCGGGGTATGCGGCGATGAACCAGCGCACGGCACGGTCGAGCAGACGACGGAACTCGAGGTAGAGGACGGTCTGCGCGCTCGTGGGCACCTGGGCGTCGAGCGCCTCCACGGCGGCGACGTAGCCGGCGAGGTCGAAGACCTCACGGGCCACGACGAAGGCACGGGCGACCTGTTCGGCCGACGCGCCCGTCTCCTCCTTCGCCCGGAAGGCGAAGGTGATCCCACCCCGGTTGACCATCGAGTTGGCGATCGAGTTGACGACGATCTCCCGGCGCAGCGGATGCTGGGCGAACTGCGCGGAGTGCTCGGCGCGCAGTCTGCTGGGGAAGTAGTCGGCGAGGGTCCGCTGCAGCCAGGGATCGTCGGCGAGCCCGGTGGGCAGCAACGAGCTCTTGAGGTCGAGCTTGGCGTAGGCGACGAGCACGGAGAACTCCGGCGAGGTGAGCCCCTTGCCGCCCTCGCGTCGACCCACGATCTCGGCGTCGCCGGGCAGGTACTCCAGGCCGCGGTCGAGGTCGGCGTGTTCCTCGAGGTGGTGGATGAACCGCTGGTGCACCGGGAGCATGGGCAGTTCCTGGGCACGGGCGTTGCCGAGCAGGACGTTCTGCTCGTAGTTGTCGCAGGACCTGCGCGGCCACCTCGTCGGTCATCGACACGAGCAGGGCGTTGCGCTGCTTGAGCGTCATGTCGCCGGCCCGGACGAGCTCGCCCAGGAGGATCTTGATATTCACCTCGTGGTCGCTCGTGTCGACCCCGGCCGAGTTGTCGATCGCGTCCGTGTTGATCCGGATGCCGTTCTGAGCGGCCTCGATCCGGCCCAGTTGGGTGCACCCGAGGTTGCCGCCCTCGCCGACCACCCGACAGCGCAGCTCGCGGCCGTTGACCCGGATCGCGTCGTTGGCCCGGTCGCCGACCTCGGCATTGGCCTCGGGGGTCGCCTTCACATAGGTGCCGATGCCGCCGTTCCACAGCAGGTCGACCTTGGCAAGGAGGATGGCCCGCATGAGCTCGGCCGGCGTGAGGCTGCGCACCGACGGGTCGATGCTCAGCGCGGCCGCCATCTCCGGGCTCACCGGCACGGACTTGGCCGAGCGTTCGAAGACCCCGCCGCCGGCGCTGATGAGCGAGCGGTCGTAGTCGTCCCAGGAGGAACGTGTGAGGTCGAACAGCCGCCGGCGCTCGCGGAAGGAGCTGGCCGCGTCGGGCGTGGGGTCGACGAAGACGTGCCGGTGGTCGAAGGCGGCGACCAGCCGGATGTGCTCGGACAGGAGCATCCCGTTGCCGAAGACGTCGCCGGACATGTCGCCGACGCCCACGCAGGTGAAGTCCTGGGTCTGGGTGTCGTGACCCATCTCGCGGAAGTGCCGCTTCACCGACTCCCAGGCGCCGCGGGCGGTGATGCCCATGCCCTTGTGGTCGTAACCGGCCGAACCACCCGAGGCGAAGGCGTCATCGAGCCAGAAGCCGTATTCCTGTGCCTTGGCGTTGGCGATGTCCGAGAAGGTCGCCGTGCCCTTGTCGGCGGCGACGACGAGGTAGGAGTCGTCCGGGTCGTGCCGCACGACGTCGACCGGGGGCACGATCGCGCCGCCGACCCGGTTGTCGGTCACGTCGAGCAGGCCCGAGATGAACACCTGGTATGCCGCCTTGCCCTCGGCGAACCAGCCGTCGCGATCGGTCGCCGGGTCGGGCAGCTGCTTGGGATAGAAGGCACCCTTGGCCCCGGTCGGGACGATGACGGCGTTCTTCACCATCTGGGCCTTCACGAGTCCGAGGCCCTCGGTGCGGAAGTCCTCCCGCCGGTCACTCCAGCGCAGACCGCCACGGGCGACGGCACCGAACCGGAAGTGGACCCCCTCGACCCGGGGGCTGTAGACCCAGATCTCGTACTTGGGGCGCGGCGCCGGCAGATCACGGATCGCCTTGGGGTCGAGCTTGAAGGACAGGTAGGACCGGTGCCCGCCCTCGGCGTCGACCTGGTAGTGGTTGGTCCGGGTGATCGCGAGGACGATCCCGAGCAGAGCGCGGACGATCCGGTCGTGGTCCAGGCTCGTGACGTCGACCAGGGCGTCGGTGATCCGCTCGACCACCGCGTCGGCCGCCGCCGCGCGTTCGGGGCCGGCCACTCCGGCATGACGCCGGGGGTCGAACCGCGTCTCGAATAGCTCGACGAGGTCGCGGGCGATGTCCGGATGCGTGAGCAGCGCCGACTCGACGTAGTCCTGGGAGAAGGTCGCCTGGGTCTGGCGCAGGTACTTGGCGACGGCACGCAGGACGAGCACCTGACGCCAGTCGAGGCCCGCCGCGAGGACGAGGGCGTTGAACTGGTCGGACTCGGCCCGGCCGTGCCACTGGGCCGCGAAGGCGTCCTGGAAGCGCACCCGGCACTGCTCCCGGTCGTGGGCATCACCCCAGAGCTCCGGGTCGGCCAGCCGCAGGCCGAAGTCGTAGACGTGCACGCTCACCCCGTCGGCGCGACGCAGGACGTAGGGCCGTTCGTCGGTCACCTCGACGCCCAGGTGGGTAAACAGCGGCAGCACGCGGGTGAGCGAGAGCGGGCCACGCCGGTAGAGCTTGAACCGGCGCTCCTCGCGGGGGGCGCCGGGGGCGGCATACATGTTGATCTCGACGGCCTCGTCCGTGTCGAGCGCCTCGATCCGACGGACGTCGGCGACGCCGACCCGAGGGGTGAAGTCCTCCTTGTAGGCCTCGGGGAAGGCCTTGCCGTAGAGGCCCGCGAACCGGGCACCGGCCTCCTCGCCGCGCTCGGCCCGGGCCACCTCGAGCAGGTCCTCGTCCCACGTGCGGGTGGCCTCGACGATCTCGCGTTCGAGGGCCGCGGCGTCGACCTCGGGGATCTGCTCGCCCTTGGCCACGCGCAGGACGAAATGCAGCTGGGCCAGCGGCGACTCGCCCACCCGGGTCGTGTAGTCCACACTCTGGGCTCGGAAGGCCTTGCGCAGCAATGCCTCCATCTTGAGCCTGACCGCCGTGTTGTAGCGGTCGCGGGGCAGGTAGACGAGCGCCGACATGAAGCGTCCGTAGCGGTCGCGGCGCAGGAAGACCCGGGTGCGGATGCGCTCCTGGAGGTGGACGACGGCCTCGGCGACCGAGGCGAGCGTGTCGGCATCGGTCTGGAAGAGCTCGTCGCGCGGGTAGTTCTCCAGAGCCTGCAGCAGGTCTTTGCCGGAATGGCTGTCGGCGGCGAGGCCGACCTTGCCGACGACGTCGCGGGCCCGGTCGCCGATGATCGGGATCGAGCGGATCGACCCGGCGTAGGCCGAGGCGGCGAACAGTCCGAGGAAGCGGTGTTCGCCGGTGACCTCGCCTTGGTCGTCGAAAGTCTTGACGCCGACGTAGTCGAGGTAGGCCGACCGGTGGACGGTCGCCCGGGAATTGGCCTTGGTGATGATGAGCAGCTCGCGCTCACGTGCCTGGGCCTGTGCGGCATCGCTGAGCCGGGCGAAGGCGCTCGACCCGGCCGTGTCGTAGCGCAGCAGGCCAAGCCCGCTGCCCTGGACCGGGATGAGCAGGGTGTCGCCGCCCTCGTCGGCGAGGGTGTATTGCCGGTAGCCGAGGAAGGTGAAGTGGTTGCCGGCGAGCCAGACGAGGAAGCGAACGACCTGGGCGACCTCCGCGGCGTCCAGACCCACCGGCGGTTCGTCGCGCAGCGCCGCGGCGACACTCGAGCAGCGGTCGCGCATCTTGGGCCAGTCCTCGACGGCGTCGCGCACGTCGCCGAGGGTCGCGCGCAGCTCTGCGGCGATCGCCGCACACTCGGCCGGATCGGTCACCCGGTCGATCTCCACGTGCATCCACGACTCCTCGGCGACCCCGAACTCGCCCGCGGGTGGGCGGTCGGTGTCGAGGATCTCCTGGAGCAGGCCGGTGGCGTCGCGGCGCACGACGAGTTGGGGGTGGACGAGCAGGTGGACGGACCGCCCCCGCCGCGTGACGAGCATGGTCACCGAGTCGACCAGGAAGGGCATGTCGTCGGTGACGATCTGGATGACGGTGTGTCCGCTGCTCCAGCCCTGCGACTCGACCGTGGGGTTCTCGACGACGACGTTGGCCGTGCCGACGGGACGCTCGCGGGCCAACTCGCGGTGGGCGAGGGCGACGCCGAGCAGATCCTCGGGCGCTCGGGCGAGCAGGTCCTCGGTGGCCACGTGCCGGTAGTAGCGGGTGAGGAAGGACTCGACGGCCTCTTCTGCGCCCCGATGCCCGTTGTGGGCCAGCTCGGCTGCGCTGTGCAGCAGGTGGACGCGGGACCGCTCAAGCGAGGTGGACATCTGCGAAAATCCCGATTCTCGACGGTGCGGCACGACGTTGTGCCTCCGGCGAGCGTATCGGTATTCGAGACGGGGCCGCTAATGCCGACGCTGTCAAGGGACCTTCGGATCCATACCGACGGGGTACGCCGCGGTGGGCGCCCGCGGCCTGGGGACAACCGAGGAGGCTCGACGCGCAGAGGTCCTATCGTGGACCCGTGGCTGGGACGAGGGACCGGTGACCCGGCCCGTGGGTGACCCCCCCGACATCCGGACCGCCGTGGGCGAGACGGCTCTCGCCGGCGGCGAACTGCTGCTGTCGCTCGACCCCGTGCTCGGCGAGGACCGGTTGCAGCGCACCGTCGACGCCTTCGTCGAGCAGGCGGCCGACGCCCTGCGTGCCCTGGCGCGGCTGGCCATGACCGCACCCGACCTCGATGTCGACCTCGATGTCGCGCGAGGGGTCGCACGGCCCGTCGACCTCGCGCGGCCCGGTGCGGGCGCCGTGGGCGGCGGGGATGGTGCGGGCGTTACCGGCGGTGCAGGCGGTGAGCGTCGTGCGGGTGGTGGGGTCCATGCCAGCGGAGCGGACGGTGCGGACGGACGGCATACCGGGTGGCCCGGACGGGACCTGCGATGGTGAGCGCACTCGGCGGGGCGGACCCCGCCTCGGTGTCCCGGTTGGGGGGCGCCCTGCGCAGCGAGGCGGCGGCTCTCGCGAGGCAGGCCCATGACCTCGCCCCCGGTAGGCGGCTGGCCACCGTCACCCACGCGGTGTCCGCACACCTCGACCTCGCGGGAGCGGCCCTGCAGGCCCACGCCCAGGAACTCGCCGAACTCGCCGTCGTGGCCGAGCGGCTCGGCTCCAGGACGGCGGCGTCGGGCCTCGCGCTCCAGGGCTGGCGGGTGGCGGAGCCCTACGGTCCGACGAGCACCGAGGAGGCGGCCCGGCGACAGGCCGACCTCCCCGACCTGCAGGCACAGGCCGACCGGCTGGCGTCCCGAATGGGCCGGTCCCGGGCCGCACTCGAGCGCGCGCTCGGCTCGGTCACCACGGCGCTCGCCGCGTCGACGCACGGTCTGGACGCGCTCTGATGGCCGGCACCGGCCGGTAATGTCTGGCACCATGCAGATCACCGAGACGCTCGTCTATCCGGCGCCGCCCGACGTCGTCTACACGATGATGACCGACGAGGAGTTCCACGACCGGGTGTGCGTGGCGACCTACGCGACCAGCCACTCGGCCGAGGTGACCTGGACGCAGGGCCGGGCGACGGTCATCACCCATCGCGTGATGCCCACCGGCAGCTTCCCCGACTTCGCCAAGGCGATCGTGGGCAATTCGCTCGAGCTCGTCGAGACGATCCGCTACGCCGACGCCGACGCCGACGGCGGACGGGTCGGCGACCTGCGGATCGCCCTCGGCAGCACCCCCATCGGACTCATCGGGGCGATCCGGATCGTGCCGATGGAGGGCGGCACCGAGGTGACCTTCGAGGGCAACCTCAAGTGCACCGTGCCCTTCCTCGGCGGCAAGATCGAGTCGGCGGCTGCCCCGACCGTCATCGCCGGGGTGCACAAGGAATACGGCGTCGGGATGGCCTGGCTGGCCGAGCTCGGGCACGAATAGCGCCCTGGCGACCCCCTGGCTGGCAGTCACGAGCTCGCGACCTGTCGCTCGTCGTCTCGGCACTCGCTCGCTCGTCGCGTCGACTTGCCCAGACTTAGCCCGACTTAGCCCACGCCGCGAAATAGCGCTTGACTGGTCACTTTTCACGTGACCTGAGGCTTGAGTCACACGAAAAGTGACCAGTCAAGCGCTTACTCGCGGGTGGGGTCCATGTGGGGGTAGCGGTAGTCGGTCGGGGGCACGAAGGTCTCCTTGATCGAGCGGACCGAGGTCCACCGCATGAGGTTCTGCGCGGCACCCGCCTTGTCGTTGGTGCCCGAGGCGCGGCCACCACCGAAGGGCTGCTGCCCGACGACCGCCCCGGTCGGCTTGTCGTTGACGTAGAAGTTGCCCGCGGCATACCGCAGGGTGTGACTCGCGGCGGCGATCGCGGCGCGGTCCTGGGCGATGATCGAGCCGGTGAGCGCATAGGGCGCGAACGACTCCATCTGGGTGAGCATCCGCTCGTAGGAGCGGTCCGGGTAGACGTGGACCGAGAGGATCGGGCCGAAGTACTCCGTGCGCAGCGACTCGTCGGTCGGGTCGTCGACCTTGAGCACCGTCGGGCGCACGAAGTAGCCCTGGGAGTCGTCGTAGCGCCCGCCCGCGACGACCGAGACGCCGGGAGTCTGGGCGGCCCGGTCGATCGCCGCCTTGTGGTCGGAGAAGGCACCCGCGTCGATGACCGCCCCCATGAAGTTGCCGAAGTCGGTGACGTCGCCCTGGCTGAGCGAGTCGACCTCGTCGGTGAAGTCCTTGCCGAACCGCTTCCAGATCGACGCCGGCACATAGGCCCGCGAGGCCGCCGAGCACTTCTGCCCCTGGAACTCGAAGGCCCCGCGCACGAGCGCCGTGCGCAGGACGTCGACGTCGGCCGACGGGTGGGCGACGACGAAGTCCTTGCCCCCGGTCTCCCCCACGAGCCGCGGATAGGTGCGGTATGCCGCGATGTTGGCCCCCACCTGGGACCACATCGACTGGAAGACGGCCGTCGACCCGGTGAAGTGCAGGCCGGCGAAGTCGGGGTCGGCGAGCACCGCACCGGTGAGGGTGGCCCCGTCGCTCGTCACGAGGTTGATGACCCCGGGGGGCAGCCCGGCGGCCTCGAGGACGGCCATCGTGTAGTGGGCCGCGAGCTGCTGGGTGCGAGCCGGCTTCCACACGACGGTGTTGCCCATGAGGGCCGGGGCGGTCGGCAGATTGCCGCCGATCGCCGTGAAGTTGAACGGGGTCACCGCATAGACGAAGCCCTCGAGCGAGCGATAGTCGCTGCGGTTCCACACCCCCCTGCTGTTGAGCGGCGGCTGCTCCGCGAGCAGCTTCTCGGCGAAGTGCACGTTGATCCGCCAGAAGTCGATGAGCTCGCAGGCCGAGTCGATCTCCGCCTGCGCGACGGTCTTGCTCTGCCCGAGCATGGTCGCGGCGTTGAGCGTCGCCCGCCAGGGTCCGGCGAGCAGCTCGGCCGCCTTGAGCAGGATGGCCGCCCGGTCGGCGAAGGCCATGTCCCGCCACATCGGCGCCGCCGCCTTGGCCGCGTCGATGGCGCTGCGTGCCTCGGCCGGCGTGACGAGCTTCATCGTCCCCAGGACCTTGCGGTGGGCGTGCGGCTGGACGACCTTGGCCACCCGGCCGCCGCCCATGACCTTACGTCCGCCGATCGTGCTCGGCAGATCGATCGACTCGCCGGCCATCCGGGCGAGCTCGCGTTCGAGGGTCGCGCGTTCGGGGCTGCCCGGGGCATAGCCGAGCACGGGCTCGTTGGCTGGGGCGGGGACACGGAACAGGCCGTCCATGTGAGGGGTCCTCCTCGTCGAGGGTGCTGGCCGAGCGGGGTCGGGGTGCGACCGGCCCATCGTGCCACGTCCGCACGCGGCATACCGGTCCCGCGGTATGCCGCCCGCCCGCGGCATACCGGTCCGGCGGTATGCCGCCCGCCCGCCGCGTGCTGGACGGCCACTTGGGCGTGCCCCGGTGGGCGTGCCAGTCTTGGTGCCCGTGACGAGCACGCCACCGCGTGAGCGGGTCGCGGTCTTCGGGACCGGCAGCTGGGGCACCGCGTTCGCGTCGGTACTCGCCGAGGCCGGATGCCGGGTGGTCATGTGGGGGAAGTTCGCCGACGAGGTCGAGGACATCCGACGGCACCATGCGAGCGTCCGCTACCTGCCCGACCTCGTCCTGCCGGACACGGTGACCGCGACGACCGACCCCGCCGAGGCGGTCGAGGGAGCGGGCATCGGGATCCTCGCCGTGCCCGCGCAGACGCTGCGCCCGAATCTGCGCGAGTGGGGGCCGCTCCTGCCCGACGGGATCGTCCTCGTCTCGCTCATGAAGGGCCTGGAGAAGGGCACCTCCACGCGGATGACCGAGGTCGTCATGGAGGAACTCGGGATCGGCCCGCACCGGGTGGTCGCGGTGTCCGGGCCCAACATCGCCCGGGAGATCGCCGCGCGCGAGCCGGCCGCGACCACGGTCGCCTGCGCCGCGCTCCCCACCGCGCAGCGCGTCGCGGACGCGTGCGCGACGGCATACTTCCGGCCCTACATCCACGACGACGTCGTCGGTGCCGAGCTCGGCGGCAGCGTGAAGAACGTCATCGCCGTCGCATCGGGCATGACCGAGGGGCTGCGGCTGGGTCACTCGGTCCAGGCCGCCGTCATCACCGCGGGCCTCACCGAGATGCGCGAACTCGGCCGGGCCATGGGTGCCCACCCCGACACCTTCGCGGGGCTCGCCGGCGTCGGCGACCTCGTCGTCACCTGCCTGTCGCCCCATTCGCGCAACTCGACCTTCGGTCGCAACCTCGGCACCGGGATGTCCGTCGACGAGGTCGTCGCCGTGACCCGCCAGACCGCCGAAGGGGTCTCCTCGTGCGGGGCCATCCTCGCGCTCGCCGAGTCGCACGACATCGCGATGCCGATCGTCGCGAACGTCACCGCCGTCGTCCAGCAGGGGCGCAGCGCTGCGCAGTTCGGCGAGGTCCTCATGGCGGACCTGCTGACTCGCGACTGACTCGCGACTGACGCGCCGGACATCGACCTCGTCGTCGACTGACGCGCCGGCCATCGACCGCACCGGCGACTCACCCCCCGACGCGTGGGAGGCTGGCGGGGTGAGCGCGGCCGACTACCCCTACTTCGCCGCGCCGCCGCTCGGGCTCGCCCACCGCGGGGGCGCGAGCTTCCCGCCCAACGTGGGCGTCGAGAACACCCTCGCGGCCTTCGAGCGAGCTGTCGAGCTGGGCTTCCGCTACCTCGAGACCGACGTCCACGCGACGAGCGACGGCGTCGTCGTGGCCTTCCACGACGAGCGCCTCGACCGACTGACCGACCGCACCGGCTGGATCGCGCAGGCGCCGTGGAGCGAGGTCCGGGCGGCGTGGATCGGGGCGCGGGAGCCGATCCCCACCCTCGAGGAGCTGCTCGAGGCGCTGCCCGACACGCGGCTCAACATCGACCTCAAGGCACCCGGGGCGGTCGAGCCGACCTGGCGACTCATCGAGCGGTATGCCGCCTACGACCGCGTGTGCGTCGGCTCGTTCTCCCCGCGCCGGCTCGCGGCCTTCCGACGTCTCGCCGCCGGACGGGTGGCGACCGCGGCCGGGCCGGTCGGCACCGCCGCCCTGCGCTTCCAGCCCGGGTGGCTCTCCCGCCTTGTCCACACTCCCGGCCAGGTCCTGCAGATCCCGGTCGTGCAGGAGATCGCGGGCCGCCGAGTCGAGGTGCTCACCCCCGCCCTCGTCGCCCAGGCCCACCGGCTGGGCCTGCAGGTCCACGCCTGGACGATCGACGACCCCCACGAGATGCACCGGTTGCTCGACCTGGGTGTCGACGGGATCGTGAGCGACCGCATCGACCTGCTGCGCGAGGTGCTCCTCGAGCGGGGCGCGTGGCCACAGTGAGCGCGCCGACCCTCTCCCCGATGTCACCGGCATACCGTGTCGTCACGCTCGCGATCGTCGTCGTCACGACGATGATCTCGTTCGAGTCGATGGCCGTGACGACGGCGATGCCGCTGGCCGCGGCCGAGTTGGGGGCGGTCGAGTCCTATGGCCTCGTCTTCTCCGCGATGATGACCGGCTCGCTCCTGGGGATCGTCCTGGCCGGACCGTGGGCCGATCGCGCCGGTCCCCTCCCCCCGCTGTATGCCGGGCAGGGCCTGTTCCTCGCGGGCACCCTCGGCTGCGCACTCGCCCCGTCCTTCGGCCTGCTGCTCGTGGGCCGGGTGGTCACCGGGGTGGGTTCGGGCCTGGTCATCGTGGCCGAGTTCGTCGCGGTGGGCCGCGCCTTTCCCCGGGAGTTGCGGCCTCGGGTCTTCACCTGGCTGTCGGCCGCGTGGGTGCTCCCCTCCCTGGTCGGCGCGCCACTGGCCGGCTGGTTGGCGACCGCGACCAGCTGGCGGTGGGTCTTCGGCGCCGTCGTCCTGCCCGGCCTGCTCGCGGTCGCCCTCATCGCGGCCCGCTCCAACGCCCTCGGCCACGCTCCCGACCTCGACGAAGAGGCCACGCCGGCCGACCGCGCGTCACACCTGCGCCTGGCCCGCCTCGGTACCCTCGTCGCCGCCTCCGCCGGCGTCGTCCAACTCGCCGTCCATGCGCAGCCACCGCTGCTGTCCCCCCTCGGGGTGCTCGGTCTGCTCGCGATCCTCGGAGTCGCCCTCACCGCCCCGCGGCTGCTCCCGCCGGGCACCGTCCGCTCCGCGCGCGGCCTGCCCTCGGTGATGCTCAGCCGTGCCGTGTTCAACGCCTCCTTCATGGGCGCGATCTCGTTCGTGCCGCTCATGCTCAGCCGAGAGCGGGGGGTCTCCCTGCCCGTCACCGGTGGCGTGATCGCCCTCGCCTCGCTCGGCTGGAGCGCGGGATCGTGGCTGCAGGGACGCTCTCGCCGACGCGGGCCGGTCGAGCGCAGCCGACTGGTCGTCGTCGGAGCGGTCCTGCTTGCGACCGGACTTGCCGTCCTCGCGATCCTCACCCCCTGGCCCGCAGCGCCCGTGTGGCTGCTCGGCGGCGCGCTCGCCGTGTCCGGACTCGGCATGGGCTTCGGCTCGACCACCCTCTCGGTGCTCGTCCTGGATCTGGCCCCCGTCGCCGAGCACGGCCGGGCCTCGGCCTCGCTCCAACTCGCGGACGTCCTCGGGACGGTCGTCGGGGTCGCGGCCGCGACCGCCCTCTTCGCGGCACTTCACCGCGACGGCGAGGTCACGGCATACCTGTGCATGTGGGCGGCCTTCGCGGCACTCGCAGCCGTGGGCGTGGTCACCGGCGCACGCTGCGCACCGCCGTCACCGCGCGACCACGTGCCCGCCGCGGAGGGTTAGCCGCACCCACCGGCCGCTCCGGCGCACCACGGCCTGATCCCCGGGCCGGGCGAAGCCCAGCGCGTATGCCGCGAAGGCCGCGCCGGCCGGCACGTCACCGTCGAGTCTGCGCCCCCAGACCCGAGCCCGAAGTGCTTGCACCGCATGAGAACCCGCCGCAGCGGGCGCGCCACCGGCGATCTCCTCGACCCCTGCCCGCGCGGCGCTGAGGAGGTCGTTGGCCGGGACGAGTCCGACCTCTGACCACCCGGAGAGGGCACCGGTGGCACCCGCCCACGCCGCATGCGCCCGGGCCGGCGGAAGGGCGAGGGTCACCGCACCGTGGCCGTCCCTGGCGAAGCGGTCCGCGAGTGACGCGGTCGCGACGACGGCATCGAGGGCCCCGTCCTCCGGCGGCCGTGCGAGTTCGAGGCCGCGCACCCCGAGGGCCGCTCCCTCGGCAAAGAGCCCGCTGCCGCCGAGCACCTCCACCCACACCCCGAGCGTGCGGCCGCGGGTCTGCAAGCGCACCGCGCCGTCGGGAGCCACGGCCCGGGCCCGGCGCACGAGGGTGGCGAGGTCGGCAAGTCCCAGGGAGTCCGGGAAGTGCAGGACGCTCACCGGCGCCGCCGGAAGGGCACCGACTCGCCGCGTTGGGCGTCGAGCGCCATCCGCTCGCCCCTGGTCATCCGACGGGGGCCCGCGGCGGCGAAGTCGTAGAGCGCCATCGAGGTCTCGGCCACGGCGTAGACGGTCGCAGTCGTCACCCCCACGTCGGCTGCGCCGGGCGCGGCCCGGTCGGGACCCGCCGCATCGCGCACGACGTAGCCGAGGTCGAAGGCAGCGCCTCCGATCCGGGTCACCCACAGGTCGACGGCGATCGGCTCACTGCGGTAGTCCATCGGGGCGAGGTATTCGATCTCGTGCCGGGCCACGACGATGCCCTGGTCCAACAGGTAGCCACCCTGCGGGAACCATCGCGGCAGCCCGAGCACGCGGGCATCCTCGAGCAATCGGAGGAACTGGACGTTGTTCACATGCCCGTAGGCGTCCATGTCGGACCAGCGAAGCGGAACGAGGACCTCCGTGGGGGGCATGGCCCCATCCTGGCAGGCCCACTAGCCTCACTCGCGTGACCACGCTGCCGGAACCGCCCCCCGTCGACGTCCAGCACTTGCTCGATGTCCTCGACCTCAGCCACCTGGGCAGTGGGCGAATCGTCATCGAAGGCCTGCCCGGCGACGCGGAGACCGACCTGGGCGAGTCACGCACCGACGTCTTCGTGGGTCGCAGCATCCGGCAGGCCCACGGGCGGGTCTTCGGCGGGCAGGTCCTGGCCCAGTCGCTCGTGGCCGCGGCCCGCACGGTCGAGCCGGTGGACGGCATACCCCGCCCGATCCACTCGCTGCACGCCTACTTCGTGCGCGGAGGCGACGACAGCCGCCCTATCAGGTTCGTCGTCGACAAGGTGCGCGACGGTCGGTCCTTCTCCACCCGGCGGGTGCTCGCCGTCCAGCGGGGGCGGCCCATCCTCACCTTCAGTGCCTCCTTCCAGGAGCCGGCCGCCGGGATGGACCACCAGGACCCGATGCCACCGGCACCGGAACCCGACGACGTGCCCACGCTGGTCGATGCGCTGGGCAAGGACCTCGACCCCGACGCGGCGCAGTTCTTCGCGGCCCGGCGCCCGATCGAGCTGCGCCACGTGCAGGGGAACATCTACGTGCGACCCGGCCGACAGCGGGCCCCCCGGCAGTCGGTGTGGTTGCGCGCCCGGGGGCCGCTGCCCGACGACCCGGTCATCCACGCCGCCGTCCTCGCGTTCGCCTCCGACTATCCGTTGCTCGAACCGGTCCTGCGCCGACACGGGATCGCCTGGCGCGACCCTCGGCTGCGCCCGGCGAGCCTCGACCATGCGATGTGGTTCCACCGGGCGCCCCGTGCCGACGACTGGGTCTTCTACACGATGATCAGCCCGTCGGCCTCGGGTGGACGTGGCCTGGGTGCCGGTCGGATGTTCACCGCCGACGGCACGCTCATGGCCTCGGTCGCCCAGGAGGGCATGTTGCGGCTCAAGGAGAGCGGCGACCCGGCAGGGAGTCGGTGAACCGATGAGCGAAGGGACCGAACACCCGCTCGCCGACGCGTATGCCGTGAGCGACCTGCTCGACGCCCTCGACCTGCGCGAGGTGGGAACCGCGCGGGTGGGTTGGACGCCCGAGGGCGGCGACCCGGCAGGAGGCGACCCGGCATACCCGCTCGCGTCGGAGCTCGCGATCGGCGACCGCACGGCGCGCGTCTTCTCGGGCCCCAGCCAGAAGCAGCGCTACCAGCGCACCTTCGGCGGGCAGTTGCTCGCCCAGGCGATCGTCGCCGCGGGGCGCACCGTCGAGGCCGACCCGGCGGGGGGCGGGCGGCCCCTGCACTCGACGCACACGACCTTCCTGTTGTCGGGGGCAGACACGCAGGACGTGGGCTACGTCGTCGAGCCGCTGTCCGACGGCCGCTCCTTCTCCACCCGGCGGGTCACCGCAGTCCAGCACGGCCGGGTGCTCGCGATCGTCACCGCCTCCTTCCAGGAGGCGTCCGCGGGACTCGACCACGCGGAGCCGATGCCCGACCTGCCCGGTCCCGAGGGGCTGCCCGACGTCGGCGCCGCCCTGCGCGACGTGCCCGAGCCCTACGCCCTCGTCACCGTCCTGCACGGGCCGATCGAGCTGCGCCACGTCGAGGGGCACCTCTACGCGGGGGCCGGTCCCGAGCAGACGGCCCGCCAGGGGGTCTGGTTGCGCGCCCGGCGACGACCGTTGCCCGACGACCCGCTCATCCACGCCGCCTACCTCGCCTATGCCTCCGACTACTCCATCCTCGAGCCGGTGCTGCGGCGCCATGGCACGGCCTGGTCGGACCCGCGGCTGCGCCAGGCGAGCCTCGACCACGCGATGTGGTTCCACCGGGTCGGACGTGCCGACGAGTGGGTCTTGCACGCGGGCTGGTCCCCCTCGGCCTCCGGCGGACGGGGCCTGGGGATCGGCCGGATGTATGCCGCCGACGGCACCCTCCTCGCGACGATCGCCCAGGAGGGGATGCTGCGGCTCAAGGGTGCCGGCTCGGCGTCGGGGTGACACATGCTGACCCGCCCGGGCCCACAACGGGGTGACGCAGGGCGACCCGCCGGACCCATGATGGGGTGACGCACTCCACCCGAGCTCGTGCCGCTCGGCCCTCCCCACGGCATACCCACGCTCGTTAGGCTCCAAGGGACTGGTCAGCGCCGATCCCTAGGAGAACACCGTGAACGACACCGTCCGTACCGCCATCGTCACCGGGGCCGCCCGCGGCATCGGGGCCGGCGTCGCCAAGAGGCTGGCCGCCGACGGCCGCCAGGTCGCCGTGTTCGACCTCAACGAGGCCTCCTGCGAGACCGTCGTGTCGGCCATCAACGCGGCCGGCGGCAAGGCCCTCGGGGTCGGGGTCGACGTGTCCGACGCGGCGTCGGTCGCGGCCGGTGTCGCGCGGGTCGCCGAGGAGCTCGGCGCCCCGACGATCGTCGTGAACAACGCCGGTATCACCCGCGACAACCTCCTGTTCAAGATGTCCGAACAGGACTGGGACATGGTGATGAACGTCCACCTCCGGGGTGCCTTCCTCATGTCTCGCGAGTGCCAGAAGTACATGACCGAGGCCAAGTGGGGACGGATCGTCAACCTGTCTTCGATCTCCGCGCTCGGCAACCGCGGTCAGATCAACTACTCGGCGGCCAAGGCCGGCATGCAGGGCCTCACCAAGACCCTCGCGATCGAGCTCGGCAAGTTCGGCGTGACGACCAACTGCATCGCCCCCGGATTCATCCAGACCGAGATGACCAAGGAGACCGCCGACCGGCTGAAGATCCCGTTCGAGGACTTCATCGCCATGGGTGCCAAGGAGATCCCGGTCGGCCGTGTCGGCCAGCCCGAGGACATCGCGGCCCTCTGCGCCTTCCTCACGAGCGACGAGTCCGGCTTCATCAACGGCCAGGTCATCTACGCGGCCGGCGGCCCCAAGGCCTGATCGTTTCGACGGCGCGCACGAGCCCACCCGAGAGGGCGGCCCGGGACCTCCCGGGTCTCCCTCTCGGCGTGAGCCGGGCCTGCAACGGTGGTCACGCTGCGGGACTCGGCCGATCGGTCGGCGGTGAACCGGCAGGACCGAGCGGATCGGTTGGCGGCGACCCAGTGGTACCGAGCGGATCCGTCGCCGTCGCCCCGGCAGGACCAGCCCTCGCGGCCACCCCCGCGAGCTGTCGGTCGTAGCTGCCGGCCACGAGGTCCCACACCACCTCGCCGCCGGGCAGGACGCGGGCGCACAGCCGATCGCGGTGCACGATCGTGTGGTGCCGTCCGCACAACAAGGTGAGATTGGACAGGTCCGAGGCGCCTCCGTCGATCCAGTGCACGAGGTGATGCGCATCGCTCCACGCTGCCGGGACGTCGCACCCGGGAAAGCTGCAGCGCCGATCTCGGAGCCACAGGGCGGCCAACTGCCCGGCGGTGACCAGACGGGTCATCCGACCCTGGTCGAGGATCTCCCCCTCGCCGCCGAGGACCGTGGGGATGACCCCGGCCGCGCAGGCGTGCTTGCGCGCGGCCTGCGGACCGACGAGCTCGCCCGTGGCCAACGAACCGAGCAGGCTCGCTGCGCCTGATCGCCGCGCGTAGGCCGTCGCCTGGACCTCGCAGGTCCCCGGCGGGTGCGCAGTCCCCGGCGGGTGCGAAGCCGCCGAGGCGGCACCACAGATGCCCGCCCGCAGGTCGGCGAGGTCCATCGTGAGCATGAGCACGCTCTTCAACCCCGGCCCGGGCACTCCGGAGGGGGCCGCGATCGCGCGACGGCATACCTCGGTGAGCGCCTCGGCCCGGCGCCGCGCCGCCGACCGCTGGTCACGTCGACCCGGCTCGTCGGGTGCCGGCGCCGACAGGGTCGAGATCGACGCCTCGAGCACGGCCCGCGACTCGGTGTCCAACGTCAATCGGTAGTTCCACAACGCGCCGTCACGGACTCCGCGGGACAGGGACACGAAGGAGGCGGCCTCATCGCACTCTCGTTGGAACTCGTCCGGCAAGCCGTGGCGGGCCACGAGTCGCTCGCGCAACTCCCGCACCGCGGCGGAGCCATGAGTGGCCCCGACCGCGACCAGCGCATCCAGCACGGTCGACCGGGCCTCGTCGGTGACCCGCCGTCGCACTCGGTCGAACTCCCCCGCCACCGTCACCGCGACGGCCGGGGCGAGCGTGCCGGCGAAGACCGCGTCGGCCACCGGGCCCAGATCCCGGTCGCGGCAGACGGTCACGGCCTTGGCCACCTCCCCGGCGCCACCGGCCGCGAGAGTGCGAGCGTGGTCGCGCAGCCAGGCGACAGTGGTCCCGGAACGGGACGCCTCGATCACCCCCCGCGCCTGCGCCTCGACGGCCACGACGACACGGGCGGCGGCTGCGCGCGCGGCCAACTCGTCGAGCTCCGACAACCACGACCCCAGCTCGTCGGAGGGCATCTGCCACATCACCCGGCACAGCCCGTCGAGGGCCGCTCCAGCAGCGGCGCACACCGAGCGGCGCTCCTGCGCCGTCGGCCCCGGTGGGGCCGAATCGGACCGGTTATCGATCATGTGTTCGAGTCTATGTCGGACCGCCGACAAGGGTCACCGACCACCCGCACCACCAACGGCACCGACGGACGGCATCGACACCCGTCGTCGTCCCGAGGCCCGCTCCTAGAGCACGTCGCCCAGGGTCACGCCGCCGTCGACCACGAGCGTCTGCCCGGTGATCCACCCGGAGTCACGCGAGAGCAGGAAGCTCACCGCCCCCGCGACGTCCTCGGGGACGCCGAGCCGCTTCATCGGGTATGCCGCCGACACGGCCTCCTCGCGCCCGGTGTAGAGCGCCTGCGCGAAGGCCGTCTTCACCACTCCTGGCGCGACCGCGTTGCAGCGCACCGTCGGAGCCAGCTGCACCCCGAGCTCGGTCGTGAGGTGGATGAGGGCCGCCTTGGACACCCCGTACCACGCGAGCATGCCCGAGGCACCGAGCCCGGCGATCGAGGCGACGTTGACGACCGCTCCAGGGTGTTCGGCGGAGCCCAGCCCCGACCGGACCGTCTTTTGGACCCACGAGAACGCGGTGACGACGTTGGTGTCGAGGATCTTGCGGGCGGTGTCGGCCTCGACATCGAGCATCGGCCCGTAGACCGGGTTGATCCCCGTGTTGTTGACGAGATAGTCCAGCCCACCGAACCGACTGCGCGCCAACGCGATCGCCTCGTCCTGGTGCGCCGGGTCGGCCGCATTGCCGGCCAGGCCCGCGGCATACTCCGCCCCGCCGAGCGCCGCGACCGCCTCGTCGAGCGGGCCCTGCTTGCGCGCCGTGACGACGACGCGCGCCCCCTCGGCGACCAACCGCTGGGCGATGCCCAGCCCGATCCCCCTGCTCGCTCCGGTGACGATCGCCACCGCTCCCTCGTGACATCCCATGAGGGGAGCGTATGCCGTGCGGCCGCGGTTCCCGCGCACGGGGACCGCGGCCGCGTGGCCGAGGGCCGCAGGGATGCTCCGGCGGGAGGCTCAGAAGCCCAGGTCGCGCCCGATGAGTTCCTTCATGATCTCGTTGGAGCCGGCCCAGATCTTCGTCACGCGGGCATCCCGCCACGCGCGGGCGACCCGGTATTCGTTCATGAAGCCATAGCCGCCGTGCAGCTGGACGCAGTCGTCGAGCACCTCGCTCTGCACCTGCGAGCTCCACCACTTGGCCTTGGCGGCGTCGATCGGGGACAGCTTCTTCTCGGCGTGGGCGGCGATGCAGTCGTCGATGTAGGCCTGGCAGACCTCGAGCTTGGTCTGCATCTCGGCGAGCTTGAACTTGTTGTACTGGAACTGGCCGATCGACTGGCCGAAGGCCTTGCGGTCCTTGGCGTATTGCACCGTCTCCCGGAAGATCTGGAAGGCGTGGGAGGTGTTGGAGATGCCGGCGCCGATGCGCTCCTGGGGCAGCCGCTGCATCATCGCGATGAATCCCATGCCCTCGGGGCCGAGCCGGTTGGTGTCGGGGACGCGGACGTTCTCGAAGAACAGCTCGGCGGTATCGGACTCGTCCTGCCCGACCTTGTCGAGCTTGCGGCCGTTGACGAAGCCCTCCATGCCCCGCTCGACGACGAAGAGAGTGATGCCCTTGGGGCCCTTGGTCGGGTCGGTCCGCGCGGCCACGATGCACAGGTCGCACTGGTAGCCGTTGGTGATGAAGGTCTTGGACCCGTTGATGATCCAGTCGCCCGAGCCGTCGTCGGCGAGCACCGCGGTCGTCTTGAGCGCGGCCAGGTCCGAACCACCGGAGGGCTCGGTCATCCCGATCGCGATGATCTTCTCGCCGCTGGCGATGGCCGGCAGCCAACGCTGCTTCTGCTCCTGCGTGCCGAGGTCGACGATGTAGGGCGGGCAGACGTCGGCGTGGATGCCGAAGCACGCCGCGGTGGCGGCGTTGAAATGTCCCCACTCCTCGGCGAGGATTGCGTTGAATCGGTAGTCGTCGGACCCGGCGCCCCCGAACTCCTCCGGGATGTCCATCCCGAGGAAGCCCTGCTTGCCTGCCTCGAGCCAGATGTCACGCGGGATGGACTTGATCGAGATCATCTCCTCGACCCGCGGTTTGAGCGTCCGGTCGACGAACTCCCGCACGCTGGCGCGGAAGTCCTCGTGCTCCTGGGAATAGACGTTGCGCGGCATTGCGACCTCCCGTGCGGGCAGCGCTGCGAGAGCGCTGGGTGAGATAAGTAAGCGCTTGCTTAGCATGTCATAGGTGCGGCATGCTGTCCACTGTGGCGACCCCTCGAGCGGCCGTGACGACCGACACCTCAGCGCGGCTCCCCGAGCCCGCGCCGAGCCTTCCCCCCGCCCCCCAGGAGTCGACTCCCGGGTCCGGCTCGCAGGCCCTCCCAGAGGCACCCACACAGGGCAGCGACACCGTCCGGCGGCTGCTCACGGCGGCCGCGGAAGCCTTCGCGGACAACGGATTCCACGCGACGACGACCCGCGACATCGCTGCCCGGGCCGGCCTGTCCGCCGCCGGTGTCTATGTCCACTTCGCCAGCAAGGAGGACCTGCTCTACCAGCTCAGCCGCGACGGCCACGCCGAGGCCCTCGCTCTCGTCTCCGACGCCGCCTCCAGCGCCGACACCCCGCCCGCGGCCCTCGCCGCGGTGATGGCACGCTTCAGCGCCTGGCACGCCGAGCACTACGCCATGGCCCGCGTCGTCCAGCACGAGTTCCCCCATCTGTCCGAGGACCACCGGGCGGAGGTTCTGGCCTGGCGCAAGCGGATCGACGCGACCCTCCGGGAGGTTCTCGAGGCCGGACGGGCCAGCGGCGACTTCGTCCTCGACGACCTCGCGCACACCACGCTCGCCCTGCTGTCCATCGTCGTCGACGTCGCGCGCTGGTATACCCCCCAGCTGCAGCGGACCCCTGAGCAGATCGGCGCGACGAACGCCGCCCTCGCCCTGCGCCTCGTGGGCGCGCCCCCACCCGCCGCTATGCCGTCCGGCACCGCGACCGGCGGACGGCTCAGAGCTCGAGCGCCGCGAGCAGCACGCTGAGGGTGAGGAACGAGGTCGCCGTCGTCACGAGCATGACGGCGGCCATCGGTTCGGCCTCGCCATAGGGGTGGGCCAGCACGGGCAGGATCGAGAAGACCGGCAGCGCCGCAGTGAGGAGCAACCCCGTCCGCAGCTGCGGGTCCAGGCTCGGCAGACCGAGCGCGACAAGCGCGAGCATCACGGCGAAGACGAAGGCAGGATGCAGCAGCAGCTTGCCCGCCGAGACGGTGAGCACGCGCACGAGGATGCGACCACGCGGCATACCGCCGAGCAGTCCCCCGACCGCGAACAGGGCGACCGCCGCTCCGGCCCGGCCGAACAGGTCGGCGGTCCGCACGACGATGTCGGGCAGGACGATCCCGCTCACGCTCACGATCAGGCCGGCGACCAGCCCGACGAGCAGCGGGTTGCGGGTGAGGCGCACGCCGTAGTCACGCAGGCGCTGCGCCCGGGAGAGCTGTGCATCGGCGCGCCCCTCGGCGAGCAGGAACATGAGCGGGAGAAGGATGAGGTTCTCGACGAGCATGTTGAGCCCGAGCACGAGGCCGGCGACCGAGGGCAGGGTGAGGAGCATAAGCGGGTAGCCGACGAAGCCGCTGTTGCAGCCCGACATCCCCAGCCCGTCGAAGGCCCGCCCCGCGGTGGAATGCCCAGCGCGCCGCCCCCACGTCCACCCGATCGCGAAGGTGAGCAACGAGCCGATCGCGTATGCCGCGAGGTAGGTGGGGTTGACGATGTCCGACAGGTGGCGCGTCCCGATCGCGAGGAAGAGCATGCACGGGAGGGACAGGTTGAACACGAAGGTGGTGAGCACCCGCATGTCACCCTTGGAGAACATCCCCCGGCGCACGGCGATCTGGCCGACCGCGACGCACGCGTAGATCGGGACGGTGATGGCGAGGACCGAGAGCATGCCTCGGCCAGGTTAGTGATTCAGCGGCCGACGGCTCGGACCGGAGCCACCTGGCGGACGGGCAGAAGCGTTGGGCGGGTCGACGGGCACGCCCCTGCCGGGCGTGGGATCATCGGCCACGTGACGAGTTCAGATCAGCCCGACACCCATCCCGCGAGCGCGGGTGAGCCCCGCGTCGTGGTCAAGGATTCCAGCCTGCGCGCCAAGATCATCTTGGTGCTGGTGACGGCCGCGTTGCTCGCGCTCGCCGGGCTGTTGGCCGTCGTCTGGCTGCCGCGCTGGTGGGCGCAGCGGGTGGGCGACGTGGTCGACGGGCGGATGAGCACGGGCATCGTCGCCGGGATCCTCTGCGGCCTGGTGTTCACGCTGATCCCGTTGCTGCTGCTGCGCCGGGTGTTCACCCGGCGCGGAAGCCTCGGCTCGAGGGTCGCGTGGTTGGTGTCGGCAACGGTGCTGGCCGCACCCAACCTCACCACCCTGGGCATCGTCCTCGGCGACGGCGACGCGGCGCACGCCGGCCAGCGGATCCTGGATGTGGAGGCGCCGGCGTTCCGCACCGCCAGCGCGATCGGCGCGGTGGTGGCCGCCGTCCTGGCGGTGATGTGGTGGGCCTTGATGGCCAGCCGACGGCGGCACAAGCGGCAGATCGCCCAACTGCAGGCCGGCACCCACGATCGCGACGACAAGCCGAGTTAGCACGAGGTCGGCCCCGGCAGCCGGCTCATCCATGATTGGGTGGGGTCGTGCAACCACGACGGGTCGAGGTCTACGGACCGGGGACGGATGAGAGCTACGACGTGTTCGAACCGGCCGGTCCGCCGGCCGGGGTGACGGTCGCGCTCGTCCACGGCGGCATGTGGTCGGCCCAGTACGACCGCCACCACCTCGAGCCGCTCGCCGCCGCCCTCACCCGCGAGGGCTGGCACGTCGCCAACGTCGAGTACACCCGGCTCGGTCACCCCGGCGGCGGCTGGCCGGGCACGGGCGACTCGCTCCTGCGCGGGCTGCAGGCCGTGTGCGCCGACCCCGACCTGCCGCACCCGGTCGTGTGCCTCGCGCATTCGGCCGGCGGACACCTGGCCGTGTGGGCGGCGAGCGAGGGGCGTTGCGACGGTCTTGCCGGGATCATCGCCCTCTCCGCCGTCCTCGATCTGCGCAGCGCCTCCCAGGGGATGCTCGGCTACGCGGTCGGGGCCTTCCTCGGCGGCACGCCCGCCGAGGTGCCCGACGCCTGGGCCCACGCCGATCCGACGACAGCGCGACTCACCGTGCCGGCCGTGGTCCTCCACGGACTCGTCGACGAGCTCGTGCCGGACTCCCAGGCCAGCGGCTACGTCGCGTCCCGCACGCCCGCGGACGCACCGAGTCGGCTCGGGCTCATCGAGGGTGCCGGCCACTTCGAGGTGATCGACCCGGGCCACGCGGCATACGCGACGGTGCGCGCCGCAGTGGCCGAGCTCGCGGGCGCCAACGGCGGGTGAGCGCGGGCGCGGTCGCGCGAGGGCACAGCGTCCTCGTGGTTCCCGTCACGCCGCTCGAGGACTGGGTGCGGGCGCGACACGCGCACTACGACCGCGCCTACGTGTCGGCCGACCCGACCTTCGCCCACGCGCACGTCACGCTGCTCGCTCCGTTCGTCGCGCCCGAGGAGATCGCGGCTGTGCGCCCGCGGATCGCGAAGATCGTCGCCGCGACCCCGACCTTCGAGTTCGCCCTCGAGCAGGTCGACACCTTCCCCAACGGCATCGTCCACCTCGTCCCCGAGCCAGAGGAGATCTTCCGCGAGCTCACCGCTGCGCTGTGGCGAGCCTTCCCGGCATACCCGCCGTATGCCGGTCGGTTCCCCGACGTACGGCCGCACGTCACCCTCGACGCCCTCGGTCCGGGCGTGACGACGGCGGCCGTCGCCGCCTGGGTGGCTCCCCTCCTGCCGGCCCGCGGCTATGCCGATCGCGTGCACCTGTCCTGGTACGAGTCGTGGGGATGCCGGACCTTGGAGACCTGGCGGCTGGGCGAGGCGGAACGAGGGTCGGCCGGCCCGAGGGGCATGGGCGACCCGCCGACCCGGCTCAGTCCCGGGTGAGCTTGCGGTAGGTAACCCGGTGCGGGCGGGTGGCCTCCTCGCCGAGGCGCTCGACCTTGTTCTTCTCGTAGGCCTCGAAGTTGCCCTCGAACCAGTACCACTTCGCGGGGTCCTCGTCGTCACCCTCGTAGGCGAGGATGTGCGTGGCCACCCGGTCGAGGAACCACCGGTCGTGGCTGATGACGACTGCGCATCCCGGGAACTCGAGCAGGGCGTTCTCCAGCGAGGCGAGAGTCTCGACGTCGAGGTCGTTGGACGGTTCGTCGAGCAGGAGCAAGTTCCCGCCCTGGGTGAGGGTGAGCGCGAGGTTGAGTCGGTTGCGCTCGCCGCCGGAGAGGATGCCGGCGAGCTTCTGCTGGTCGGGCCCCTTGAAACCGAACTGCGAGACGTAGGCCCGGCTGGGGATCTCGACCTGCCCCACCTTGATGTAGTCCAGGCCGTCGGAGACGACCTCCCACAGGGTCTTCTGCGGGTCGAGCCCGGCCCGGCTCTGGTCGACGTAGGAGATCTTCACCGTCTCCCCGACCCGCACCTCGCCCGAGTCCGGTTGTTCGAGCCCGACGATCGTCTTGAAGAGGGTCGTCTTCCCCACGCCGTTGGGACCGATGACACCGACGATCCCGTTGCGCGGCAACGTGAACGACAGTCCGTCGATGAGGACCCGGTCGCCGAAGCCCTTGCGCAGGTTGCGCACCTCGATGACCTGCGAACCCAGCCGCGGACCCGGCGGGATCTGGATCTCCTCGAAGTCGAGCTTGCGCGTGCGCTCCGCCTCGGCGGCCATCTCCTCGTAGCGGGCGAGCCGCGCCTTGCTCTTGGCCTGGCGACCCTTGGCGTTGGAGCGCACCCACTCCAGCTCCTCCTTGAGGCGCTTGGCGAGCTTGGCGTCCTTCTTGCCCTGGATCTGCAGCCGCTCGGCCTTCTTCTCCAGGTAGGTCGTGTAGTTGCCCTCGTAGGGATAGAGCCGGCCGCGGTCCACCTCGGCGATCCACTGGGCGACGTTGTCGAGGAAGTAGCGGTCGTGGGTGACCGCGAGCACAGCCCCGGGGTATTGGGCCAGATGCTGCTCCAGCCATTGCACCGACTCGGCGTCGAGGTGGTTGGTCGGCTCGTCGAGCAGGAGCAGGTCGGGCTTCTGCAGGAGCAGTTTGCACAGGGCGACCCGCCGGCGCTCGCCGCCGGAGAGCACGCGCACGTCGGCGTCTCCGGGCGGGCAGCGCAGGGCGTCCATCGCCTGCTCGAGCTGGCTGTCGAGGTCCCAGGCGTTGGCGTGGTCGATGTCGTCCTGCAGCGCCGACATCTCCTCGCCGAGCTTCTCGTAGTCGGCGTCCGGCTCGGCCATCTCCAGCGCGATCTGGTTGAAGCGGTCGAGTTTCGCCTTGATCTCGCCGGCGCCCTCCTCGACGTTGCCGAGCACGGTCTTTGACTCGTTGAGCGGCGGCTCCTGCAGGAGGATGCCGACGGAGTAGCCCGGCGACAGCCGTGCCTCGCCGTTGGAGGGTTGGTCGAGCCCGGCCATGATCTTGAGGATCGTCGATTTCCCGGCGCCGTTGGGGCCGACGACACCGATCTTGGCGGTCGGGTAGAACGCCATCGTCACGTCGTCGAGGATGAGCTTGTCGCCCACCGCCTTGCGCGCCTTGGTCATGGTGTAGATGAACTCGGCCATGACCGGCAAGGCTATCCGTCGCCTGCCGACGGCTCCCAATCGCCGCCCGGGCGAGGGCCCTCAGCCGGCCCTCGCCACCACGTAGGGATCGGTCCGGGGGTCGCCCAGGCCGACGATCTGCTCGACCGTCTGTGCAGCCGACCCCTCGAGCTCGGGCCGCTCGTCGACCAGGTCGCCCTCGAGATCCTCGTCGCACGGGACCTCGAAATCCCCCGGCGCTCCGGCGTCCGGCCGACCCCCTGCGTCGGCCGAGACACCGTCGGGCCGCTCGAGCTGCGCGAGCGACTCCTGGATCTGCGAGTCCGCGAGCCGGTCGCGGGAGTCGAACTGCACCCGGGCGGGGTGCTTCGTGAAGGCGGCCTGACCCCACGAGAGGTCATGCCCGACGTGGTAGGCGTCGATCTCCACGCTGCTGGCCGTGCGTCCCTCGGGCGTGGTCCACGAGTTGATCCGCAACCGCCCGTAGACCAGGACCGGCTGACCCTTGGTGCAGCTGGCGACGACGTTGGCCGCGAGGGCGTTGAAGGCCGCCACGGAGACGAAGTTGGTGCCGCCGTCGACGAAACCGCCGGAGCGCCCGTCCCATCGTCGCGGTGTCGAGGCCACCCGGAAGGTCGCGAACGGACGTCCGTCCTTGGTGTGCCGCAGGATCGGGTCGGCGGTGAGGTTGCCGACGATCGTGACATAGGACTCGTACATGTGCGTGCCTCTCCCCTGCATCGGGTATGCCGTCCGGTCGCCTCCACGCGCCGGCATCGCCAGCGTGCCCGCGGCGGCGAGCACACGGCATACGGGGGGAGGGCGCTGTGGATCGTGGGGCGACCGGGGCGGGGCCTGTGGACGGAGGAGGAGCAGGAGGAGCAGGAGGAGCCGGCGCCCCGAGGCCTCAGGAGCGCCGCGCCTGGTCGAGCAACTCCCGGGTTCGCCGGTGCCGACCGAGCACCTGCGCGACGGGGGTGAGCACGCGGACGCGGGCCACCTCGGCGATGGCCAGCCGGATCCGCTTGCGCACGGAGGCGACCCGGCGCCGGGCACCGATCCGGGCGAAGAGCCGGGACACCCCGGCGACGAGGAGTCCGACGACCAGCCCCCCGACGAACAGGAGGAACGGCCACGGCAATTGCCCGATCGCGGGGGTCGGGAGCGGCGGCAGTTGCAACCACCCGACGACTCCGAGCGCACCCAGCCACAGGGCTCCCGCGATCGCGGTGAGGCCGAAGACCCACTGGAGCACGCCCATGACATTCCACCACCTTGGGCTGCGCCCGCGCAGGGGCAGATGGAGCACGGCCTGGTCGAGGGCATCGGCCAGGCCCGGGTCGTCGGGGTCGGCGGCGTCGGCCACCGCATGAGCCCACCGAGCCGGCAGCCCGCGGGCCGCGTCGTCGGTGACGGCTCGCAGCGCGAGCGCGACCGCGGCGCGGGCCGTCGGGGACGGCGGCGGAATGGAGGAGCGACCGACGACCGCCCGAACGTCGCTCTCCCCCACGCCCTTCATCGGCACGACCGCCTTGTCCAGCCGCAGCCGGGCCAACGGATCCGCGCGGAACCGGGGGACCCAGCGAGTGAACAGCCAGCCACCGACCTGCGCGGATTGTCGACGATAGTCCTCGCCGACGGCGTCCAGGACGACGGGCACTCCGGCCGACCGGGAGAGGGCCTCGACGAGACGCCCGTCGGCCTCGCCCTCGACCGAACCCTCCGTGTCGGCGACGCCCGCGCGCAGCCGGGTCGCGACCGAGACGACGTCGGCGGACAGCCGGTGCCGCGCGGCGTTGGCTCCGGCGACCGCGTTGGCCATCCGTTGGGTGAGTTCGGGGACGCCCTCGCCGGTGGTGGCCGAGGTGAGGTAGACCTGGGCGCCGGTGAGGCCGTCGCGCACGAGCAGTTGGCGCAGGTCCTCGCGGCAGGCGGCCATCGCCTCCGGCGGGAGCCGGTCGGACTGGTTGAGCACGACGAGGGTGACCGCGTCGTGGGTGGCGAGGGCGGCGACGTAGTCGTCGTGCAGCAGGGCGTCGGCGTACTTCTGCGGGTCGGTGACCCAGACGAAGACGTCGACGAGCTCGAGCACCCGCCGCGCCTCCTCTCGGTGCGCGTCGACCCGCGAGTCGAAGTCGGGCAGGTCGAGCAGCACGAGCCCGTCGAGCCGGCCGAGGACGGGAGTGTCGGCGCCGTCGGTCGCCTCGACCTGGTGGCGGGCCGCGACCCCGAGCCAGTCGAGCAGCGGGCCGGCGGGTTCCTCGCCCCACACGGCCGCCGACGCGGCCGCCGTGGTCGGTCGGCGGGCACCGATCTTGGCGACCGGAGCCCCGACGATCGCGTTGAAGAGGGAGGACTTCCCGCTCCCCGTGGCGCCGGCGAGCGCGACGACGGTGTGCCCCCCGGCGAGCGAGGTGCGCTCCCGGATCTTGTCGGCGAGGTTGACCGCATGGTCGACCTGCCCCGGGTCGAGTTCGCGGCCTCCGGTCTGGAGCGCTTCGCGCAACGCGGCCGCCTGATCGGCGAGTTCCTCGCCCGTGACGAGGCTGGCGAGAGCCCCGCCCATCCGCAGGGGGCTCATCGGGCGGCCTTGAGGGCGAGGGTGGCGGCCGACAGGCGACGTGCCTGGTCGCGGGGGACCTCGACGCCGGCCACGGCATCCTGGAACCGGGCCGACTCGGCCGAGTAAAGGTCGTGCACCCGGTCATGAAGCGCAGCACGTGCCTTCGCGGCGAGCGAGCGCACCGCCTGGTCACCGAAGATCGCCTCGAGCAACTTCTGGCCGAGCACCGCGGTGCCACCGGCGATGCCCACCTCGGCCCCGGTGAGCCCGGCCGTGTGGGCGAAGGTCACGAGCATGAGCACGACCCCGACGCTGTTCACCCCGTATGCCGCGACCTTGGCCGTCGTGCGTCGGTCCTTGCCCTCGTTGCGGACCAGGTCGAGCACGTCGCCCTGCCAGTCGCGCACGAGCCGCTCGACCTGGGGGGCGAGCTCGGGCGAGACGCTCGCGAGGCCCGGGGTGGCGTCGAGCAGGAGCTGACCACCCGGCATACCGCGCCAGGTGCGCGCGATCTGGGCGGTGGCCGCCTGGGCCTCGGCGGTGACAAGGGCGGCCACGCCGGTCTGCAGCGCCTCGCCGAGGTCCTGCCCGGGCGGGGGTTGGCCCTTGACCGCGGCGGCGAACCGGTCGCGCAGCCGCGAGACAGTCGACTCGACCTGCTTGAAGAACTCCCCCGTTCCCACGAACTCCTGCCACCGCGAGAGGACCTCGCCGCGCAGGAGAGTTCCGTCGAGCATCCCTCGCTCGACGCCTTCGCTCGCCCCGACGAACGCACTGTCGGCCACGCGGGTGAGGGCGCTCGTGGCCGCCTGTTGCTCGGCCGTCGCCTCGGTGAGCACGCCGACGCGCGCGTCGACCGAGTCGAGCGCGCCGCTGAGGGTATGCCGCACGACGATCGCCCGTGCCCGGGCGTCACGGGCGAGGGCCGAGAGCCAGGTGGCGAGGCGGGCGACCTCGTCGGGGCGCAACAGTCCGTCGGGGCCGAGCGGGACCTCGTGGACCACGAAGATCGGGGCGAGCGAGAGACCCTGCTCCTTGAGCATCGCGGCGAGGTGGTCGCGGATCTCCTCGGCGGCCTCGGGCGGCACCCGGTCGAGCACGACGGCGACCGAGGTGCCCCGGTCGGCCGCCTGACGCAGCAGTCCCCAGGGGACGGCGTCGGCATAGCGCGCGGCCGTGGTGACGAACAGCCAGAGGTCGGCCGCGGACAGCAGCTGCGCGGCGAGGTCGCGGTTGGCGGTGACGACCGAGTCGATGTCGGGCGCGTCGAGCAGAGCGAGTCCGGGGGCGATCGCCTCGCTCTCGACGAGGCGCACCGCGCTGGTGTCCTCGACCGCCCCCGATCCGGTGATCCGGGCCAGCGAGGGCAGGATCCGGTCGCCGACGAACCAGTGCCCGTCGCCGGGATGGTGGACGAGGACGGGGGATCGGGTGGTCGGCCGCAAGACGCCCGGTTTGGTCACCGTCGCCCCCACGAGGGAGTTGACGAGGGTGGACTTACCGGCGCCGGTGGATCCGCCGACGACGGCGAGCAGCGGTGCGTCGATGGCTCGCAGCCGCGGGATGACGTAGTCGTCGAGCTGGTGGAGCAATTGATGACGAGCCGCCTCCGCCGCGGGCGCATCGGGCAGGGCGAGGGGCAGCCGCGAGGCCGCGAGTTGCTCACGCAACGCTTCCACGGCGCCAAGGAGCGCAGTGGACTCCCCTGCCGAGGCGCTCGACGCGGTCACACCGGCATCCTTCCAAGTCCCCGGGTGGTGCTCAACCCGGCCCGCCGTAAGGGCGGGCCCTATCTCGGTGTACCGGGCCGACCTTGCTCCGTGCCCCCGGAGTGACTCGAACACTCAACCTGCGGATTAGAAGGCCGCTGCACTATCCGTTGTGCTACGGGGGCTCGTCACGGCTGGGCCGTCCGCCCACGCCGGCCCGGACAGTGTATGCCGCCGCCAGGCCCGCGCCCGACGTGGTCCGGTCAGAGCGCACCGGTTCCGACGAAAGCCGCCCGATGGGTCGTGAGGGACTGGAGGAGTTCACGTTCGCGGTCCCCGGCCTCGGCCTCGGCGGAGCGGTTGACGATCCGCGCGCGCAACAGGGCCAGGTCGGCCGCCGTGTCCTGCAGCGCCTGCATCGAGCTGGCTGCGGCCTTCCCCCCGTTGGCGGCTGCCCAGGAGCGCGCCTGACGGCGGGCGGGCAGCGAGGCGAGCATCGCGACCTCGGGATGGGTGAGCCAACCGGCGTCGGCGTATTGGCTGAGATAGAGCCGGATGAGCCGCGACTCCCGTCGGCGCAGGAGGACCACGAGCACGAGGAAGCCGAGGAAGACCGGCACCTGGAAGAGCAGGTAGACCTTCACGTAGGCACCCATCACCGCGCTGAGGTTCCAGATCGCGTGCAGGAGGATCGCGACGGCATACCCGAGGACCGCGAAGGCGAACCGAGCCGCGCTGGTGCGGGCGACCGACGCCGCCAATCCCAAGCCGATCCCGGTGCACGCGGTGAACAACGGGTGGGCGAACGGCCCCACGAGACAGCGCAGGATGAAGACCCCGGTGAGCCCCTGCAGGCCGTTCTCGTCGAAGGCGCGACCGAGGTAGACGATGTTCTCACTGAAGGCGAAGCCGGCTCCCACCATCCCGGCGTAGACGATGCCGTCGACCACCCCGTCGAATTCGCGACGGCGCAGGAGCAGCACGAGCAGGATCGCGAGCCCCTTGAGCCCCTCCTCCACCGGCGGAGCGCTCAGCACCGCACTCATCGCCTCGGCGTCACGCGCGCCGGCGAGGACGAAGAGCCGGTGGATCCCCGTGTTGAAGACGAGCGCGCCCACGGGAGCGCAGACCGCACCCCAGAGGAAGGTGGCGACGAGCAACCGGGTCGGTTCGGCCTCGAAGCGGTCGAGCCAAAGGAAGACGGGCACGACGACGAGCATCGGGATGGCGGCGAAGACCGCCGCGAGCGCTGCTGCACGCAACCCGACGTCGACCCCGAGGAAGAGTGCGAGCAGGGCGAGGCACAGGAGGAAGACGGTGAGGAGGGCGCCATAGCCGAGAACCCTGCGCAGCGCGGGGCGCGGGGTGGGGTTGGACGGGGCCGGCCAGCCCTGCAAGGGTGCGCCCGTCGACATGCCGCCAGCCTAGCCGGGCACCCGCGCGCGACCGGTCCCATGCCTCACGGTCGTGCGGGGCAGGGCAATAGGCTGACCCGGTGACCGCGACCGATCCCCCCGCGCCCCGACCGACCGAGCGTGCGCTGGCGGACCGCATCGTGTGGATCGACTGCGAGATGACCGGCCTGTCGCTGCAGGCCGACGCCCTCGTCGAAGTGGCGGCCCTCGTCACCGACTACGAACTCACCGTCCTCGGCGAGGGGGTCGACGTCATCATCCGGCCCCCCGCCGAGGCGTTGGCCCAGATGGACCCCTACGTCCGCGACATGCACACCCACTCCGGGCTGCTGGCCGCCCTCGACGACGGGGTGGCCCTCGAGGAGGCGCAGGAGCGGGTCCTCGACTATGTGCGTGCGTGGGTGCCCGAGGCCGGCAGGGCACCGCTCGCGGGCAACTCGGTCGCCACGGACCGCGGCTTCCTCGCCCGGGACATGCCGGCGCTCGAGTCCTTCCTCCACTACCGGATCATCGACGTCTCCTCGATCAAGGAGCTGTCCCGCCGCTGGTATCCCCGGGCCTACTTCGCCGCCCCGCTCAAGGCTGGCGGGCATCGAGCCCTCGCCGACATCCGTGAGTCGATCGCCGAGCTGCGCTACTACCGCGAGGCCGTCTTCGTGCCACAGCCCGGACCGGACACCGCGACGGCGAAGGCCATCGCCGGCAGACACGTCATCGACCACGGCGCCGACCCGGTAACATAGGCAGCCGTGCGCGGCGGGAGCCGCGCCCTGGTGGGTGTAGCTCAGCTGGCAGAGCACCGGGTTGTGGTCCCGGGTGTCGAGGGTTCGAGCCCCTTCACTCACCCCAGAGTCGCCTCGGGCGAAGGGATGGACCATGCGGGTGCCGTCGGGGGCCTCGACCGGTCTGGGCCTGCTGGCGCGCCTGTTCGTCGCGGCCGGGTTGGCGCTCGCCGGACTCCTTCCCGGCGCACCGCACGCCCTGGCGGCAGCCGCGGCCGACACCCTCCCACGACCCGGCGGGTATGCCGCGTTCGCACCTCCCGTGCACTCGTCGGTTCGCTCGGTGCGGCCGGCGGATGGAGCGGTGCTCGACAGTGGCCCGTCGGAGCTCGTCCTCACCTTCGACGAGAACATCAACCCCACCTTCGTCCAGGTCTCCCTCACCCGGGGCGAGATCGTGGTGCCCCTCTCCGCCCCGAGCGTGCAGGGCCCGGTCGTGCGCGTGACGCTGGGCCCGCCCGGCGCAGGTGACTACCGGATCGCCTTCCGGGTGGTGAGCGCCGACGGGCACCCGGTGTCCGGTGAATCGCACTTCCGGGTGACCGGATCGGCCGCCCCGACCAGCGCGACCAGCACGACCACCACCGATCCAGCGGCCACCTCGACCTCGTCGACGAGCAACTCGACCGGCGGTTCCGCGTCGAGCACCCGCCCACCACTCACAGCCACGCCCTCGGCCACTCCCGTCTCCCCCGGCTCCTCCCCCGACGCCGCCCCCTCGGCGACCCCGTGGCTGGTCGGCGGCGGCATACTCCTGCTCGGGGCCGTCGGCGCGGGCGTCGCGGCCGCGCGCCGCCGCTGACGACAGCAGCCAACAGCCTGCCGCACAGCCGGATTGGCGCGGCGGCCCGACGATTTCCGCCCGGCATCGGCGAGCGTGTAACATTGCCCCTCGGCCGGCGCCGCTAGCTCAATGGCAGAGCAAGTGACTCTTAATCACTGGGTTCGGGGTTCGAATCCCTGGCGGCGCACCAGACGCAGGGAGCCCGGGCGACCGGGCTCCTCGTGCGTTTCCCCCTCGATCACACGAGGCCGAGCACCCCTTGGGCCACGAGGTAGAGCCCCGTGAGGAAGACGAGGGCCACCCCGAGCAGCCGGCCGTGGCTGCCGACGAACCCGGCGAAGCGCTGCAGCCAGGCCAGTCCGTGTTGGGGTGACAGGCTTGCGACGACGAGCGGGAGCCACGCCGGCAGGGCGCCGAAGGCGAGGATGACGAGGACGGCGAGCGCGTCGAGGCCGGAGCCGGCCGAGCTGCTGATGACGTCCTCGGACGCGGCGACGACGAGGGCGAGGGTGGTGAAGTCGACGACCATCGTCACGACGCCGAGGAGGAAGGCCCCGCCGAGGCCCTCGACGTGCCTCGGCGCCGGTGCCGTCCGTGTGCGGTGCGCGTCGGTCCCCTTGGCGGCCCGTCGACGCTCGCGCAGCTGCAGCACGACGGCGAGCAGGACGAGGAGCACACCGAGTGCAAGGTCGGTGCCGGAGCCGAGCTTGGGCTCAGTCGGCAGGTGGAACGAGCCGCCGAAGGCGAAGACGAGGGCGATCGCCGCCGCGAGGATCGCGAGCACCCCCGCGGTGTAGGCGACCGCGCTGCGCCGACCGCCGCGGCCACCGAGCAAGAGGGATTGTGTGGTGATGAGGGTCGGGCTCACCGCGGAGGCGAGGCACAGGGGCAGGATGGTGCCGAGCAGTCCGAGCAGCGAGCTACCACCGTTCACGGCGACGGCGATCTCCGGCCTCACAGATAGAGCCCGGTCTGGCCGTCGTCGACCCGCGTGGCGGCCACCGCGTGCAGATCCTTCTCCGCCGGCAGGATGTCAGGCCTTGCTCTGCAACTCGACCTCGTGCAGGTCCTCGAGATCGAAGAGCACCCGGTCGCCGACCTCCACCTGGCGAGCGTTGTTGCCGGTGGCGACAACGGTCGCCCAGGCCAACCGCTTCCCCACGGACGCGGTGGCGGGGATGAGAATGCCGCCGCCCGAGGTGCGCCGCCGTCGGCGGACGAGGCCCAGGCCGATCGCGAGGATGGCGACGACCGCGAGAACGGCGGCGATCCGCTCGGTGCGCAGCTCGCCATGCTCGTCGTGGGTGGCGGCGGCGAACCTCGCCTTCGCGTGCTCGATCTCCCGGCGGAGGATCTCCTTGGGCTGGGCGCGGAAGGCCAGCTCGTCGAGGGTGCCGGCCAGCCGCACGCGAGCGGCCTCGATGTCGGCCTGGATCTGCTCGACCGATGGGGTGCTCATCGGGTCTCCTTCCGTCCGGCCCAGCCTAGCGGGCGAGTCAGATCCCAGTCAGATCCCAGTCAGATCCCTAGGTCGCGCCGTAGCGCCGCCACGTGGCCGGTGGCCTTGACGTTGTAGCGCGCGTCGGCGATGGTCCCGTCCTCGGCCACGACGAAGGTCGACCGGATGACCCCGACGACGGTCTTGCCATAGAGCTTCTTCTCGCCGAAGGCTCCGTATGCCGTGAGCGTCGCCTTGTCGGGGTCGGACAGCAGGGTGATCGTCAATCCCTCCTTCGCGCGGAACTTCGCGAGCTTCGGGGGTGCGTCCGGGGAGATGCCGAGCACGGCATAGCCCTTGGCCTGCAGGGCGTCGAGGGAATCGGTGAAGTCGCACGCCTGGGTCGTGCAGCCGGGGGTGAGCGCGGCCGGGTAGAAGTAGACGATGACCTTGCGGCCGGCGAAGTCGGCCAGCGACACCTGCTCACCGGTGTCGGAGGTGAGGGTGAAGGCGGGCGCGGGGTCACCGGGCTGCAGTCGGGTCGTCATGGCCCGAGACTAGACGACCGGCGCCGGTGCACGACCGTCGGCGAAGGTCGGCCAGAGTCTGCCAGGGTGCGCACGGCGGGAGTCGAACCCGCACGCCCGAAGGCACCAGATCCTAAGTCTGACGCGTCTGCCAGTTTCGCCACGCGCGCGCGGCGACCACTCTAACCGGCTGTCCGCCCACGACCCCGGCGCGGCCGAACGGGAGGGCCACGACCGCGCCGGGAGTCCGTTGCCTCAGTGCGTGGCCTTCCACGTGTCGACGGCCGCACCGACGGTGCTGAAGGTCGCGCCGTGGTCCTTGGCCCGACGGATGATCCGCTCGAGGATGCGCAGCCGAGCGGCCCGGCCGATCGACTGCGGGTGGAAGGTCTGGGTGAAGACCCCGTCCGGTTCGACTTCGACCATGAAGTCCAGATCCGACAACCACCGTTGAGCCAGGCCTTCGACATCCGTCGAGGCGGGAATGAAGACCTGCGGCGTGAGGACCATCTCGGTGAACGGGAAGTCGTCGAGGGTCCAGGTCACCGGCGCCTCGACCAGGTCGACCTCAGGCCCGAACTCGACCGCACGGTCGGAGTGCACGACGTCGCCGGTCCGGCAGCGGTAGAACTGGAAGTCGTGGGCCATCATGCTCGAGTCGTAGCTGAAGCCGTACTCGGCGAGCAGTCGCGTCGAGTTCGGTGAGAGGTCGAAGGCCGGGGAGCGATATCCGGCCGGACGAACGCCCAGGACTCGGTCGAGGGCATCGAGCCCGCGCTCGAGAACATCCCGTTCGGCCTGCTCGGACAGCGAGGTGGGCCCCTCGTGCGCATAGCCGTGGTGACCGATCTCGTGCCCCGCGTCGCGGATGCGCTTGCAGATTTCGGGGTAGGTGTCGACGTCGAGGCCGGGGATGTACCAGGTCGCCTGGACACCCTCACGCTCGAGCAGGTCCAAGATCCGCGGAGTTGCGACGTTGGCGCCGTATTCACCTCGGGAAACGAACTGGGGCGTGCTCACCCCGAACGTCCCGATCCACACCGAGATGGCGTCGAAGTCGAAGGACAGACACACGGTTGGCATGAGGGTTTCCTTTCACGGTCACGGCGGGCGAGGGACACGACTAGGTCGGGGGTCGGGAGGTCGCCGGCCTCGACCGGCCGGCGGGTGCCGGTCAGCCGGTGACGATGTGGGTCGGCCAGGCGGCATACCGGTCGGCCCGGCGCCGACGGTCCGCGAAGGTCGTCGCGGCACCGCCGGCGCGGTTGGCGCGCAGAGCTTCGAGGTCGACGGTCGCGATCGCGACCGAGTCGTCGTTCGTGCCGGCCTCGGCGAGCACCCCGTCGGCCGGCCAGGGCAGATCGCACGGCCCCAGGATCGAGCTGCGGGTCCAGGCACCCGGGAACGGGCCGCGGGCCGGACCGCCGACCCCGGCGTGGACGACGAAGACCTGGTTCTCGACCGCCCGCGCCTGCGCACAATGGCGGACCCGCCAGAAGCCGGCCTCGGTGAAGGTGAGCGACGGCGTGAGGATGAGCTCTGCGCCCTGCTCGGTCACCGAGGCGGAGCACTCCGGGATCTCCGCCTCGTAGCAGATGTTGATGCCGGCCCGGACGAAGGGCAGCTGCGCCACGCCCATCTCGTCACCCTCGGTGACACCCAGCGCGAACTCGGCCGGGAACAGGTGCGTCTTGCAGTGTTCCGTCACCAGGCCCTCGGGGCCGTGCAGTTGGGCGCGGTTGCGCAGCCCGTCGGGTCCTTCCCACAGATGCGACCCACCCAGGACGTGGATCCCGCGTTGTGCGGCCTGCGCGCGGAAGAGTTCGGCGACGTCGTCGGCCCAACGCGCGGTGCCCGCAAGCGTGGCCAGGCTCGCCTCGGACCACTCCGGCAGGGCCGTCATCAACTCCATGGAGAGCAATTCGGGCAGCACGACGAGGTCGACCGGACCGGCCGCGTCGAGCACTTCGATCACGTGGTCGGCGAAGTCACCGAAGTCGTGCACCTCGCGGAAGATGTAGTTGCAAGCGGCAATGGTGAACACGAGACGATGCTCGGACGCCCCCGGCGCGGGCACATCCGTCGATCGACGTATGCCCTCGACCCGGCCGCCCCCTACCATCGAGCATGGCCACACGGATCGGGCCCGACCCCGGTCCCGTCGTCGTCGACCGATGGTGGGTGGCGGCGGATGGGAGCGTGCCGCCGCCGACCGATCCGTTACGCGCCGCCCTGCACCCCTACGCCCGCGCCTCGGTCCACCTCGACCCGCCGGTCCCGGTGAGCTTCTCCTGGCGACCCTGCGGACACCGGGTCGATCTGCTGCCCACGACGAACGGCTGCGAGGTCCTGGTCACGGCGGCCGCACCCGCCCACGGCCTCACCGACCGCGAACTGGACGTGTGGGGATTGCTCGCCTTCGGGCTGAGCAATGCCGAGATCGGCCGGCGGCTGGCTGTGGCCAGCCGAACGGTGGGGACCCATGTGGAGCGCGTGTTGGCCAAGCTGCACGTCGGCACCCGGGCCGCCGCCGCCGCCCTCGCGGTGTCCGGTGCGGGTCAGGTACTGCCCGTCGTCGGCGGGTTGGACGGCCTGCCCGACGTTCCCGTCGTCCGCCTGGCCCGAGCTGTCCAGCAAGGCGCGTCTGCGCGGTCACGGCAGGCGCTCGCACCGACCCGGACGCCGCGCACGAGCAGGCATCCGTTGCTGGTCGGTGGCCTCTATCCACGCGGGGATCTCGTGCCGGCCGACGGGTCGATGATGCGCGCCGGAGCATCCTTGGCGGTCAACCAGGTCAATGCCGCGGGCGGTGTCCACGGGCGTCCGGTGCGACACCTCGCGGTGGAGGTCGACGTCAACGACGCGGAAGCGATCCGCTCGGGCCTGCGCACCCTGATCGACACGGGCGTGGACGCGGTCACCCTCGGCTACACCCTCCGGCGATCGAGGAACGACCTCGGCGCGCTCTTCGAGCAGGTCGCCGAAGCCGGCATACCGCTGCTGCATTCGCAGACTTCGGGTCTCGCCCCGGCGCTCGTGGCCGAGAACCGCCACCGCTTCCGGGGGATCTTCCAGGTGTGCGCCGCCGAGACCCGCTATGGCGTCGGTTTCGTCCGCACCCTCGAGGAACTCGCCGCAACCGGAGCCTGGCGACCTCGCTCACGTCGGATCGCGGTCGTGGACAGCCGGGACCCGGATCTGGCCGTGTGGAGCGAGGAGGCCCACCGCGCGGCCACGGACGCCGGCTGGCACGTGACGACACGCGCCGAGGTCGACCCTCTGAATCCGGCGTGGGACGCCGCCCTGAGCGCCCTACGAACCGGCGAGGATCCGGCCGCGATCCTGGTCGGCTGTTTCCTGCCCGGGGCACTTGCCGACTTCCTGCACCTGCATGCGGCCGAGCCGAGCCCGGCGCTGCTCTTCGCGACCTACGCACCCTCGGTGCCCGGTTTCCTCGACCGCGCCGGACCGGCAGCCGAAGGACTCCTGTGGTCGACCGTCATCGGCACCCGAGACGGCGACGTCTCGGCGAGGTTCGTCCAGGCCTTCCGGGTAGCCAGCGGTCACGGCCCCGGACGTTCCTCGGCGGGAACGCATTTCGACATGGTCCATCTGCTGGCCGAGGCCTGGGCTCGCGCCGAGAACCCGCTCGATCGGCCCTCCGTCCTGCGCAACATCGCACGCGCCACCCACCGTGGCGTCAACGGCCTCTACGCCTTCGATCCCGTGGACCTGTCGGTGCGGGCCTACCCCGACGACACCCTGGACCCGACCCTCGGCATGGCGCACCTCGTCTTCCGGGTCCGCGGCGGGCGCCACGAACTCATCTCTCCCCTCCCCTACGGTGCCCGACCGGTGGGTGTCGGACGCGCTCGGTGACCTGGGGCCGTCCCGGTCAGCCGACCGTCACGGTCACCGTGTGCAGGCCGGTCGCGCCGTCGGGGTCGGGTGGACGCACGTCCGCGGTCTGCCATTGCCCCTGCCCGTCCCGCGCCCGCACGGTGAGGGTGTGCGACCCGGCCGTGGCGTCCCACTCGTAGACCCACTGCCGCCAGGCGTCGACGGTCGGCTCGGCGGCCAGCCGCGCGTCGGCCCACGGCCCGTCGTCGACCCGGACCTGCACCGCCTGTATGCCGCGGTGCATCGCCCATGCGACCCCCGCCACCGCGACCCGGCCGGCCGTGACCCGGGCGCCCGAACGGGGCACGTCGATCCGCGCGGCCGTCTTCACCGGACCGAGAGCCGACCAGCCGCGCGGCGTCCAGTAGCCTATGTCGACGGCGAACCGGGTGACCTTGAGCTCGGTCACCCACTTGGTGGCCGAGACATAGCCGTAGAGCCCCGGCACGACAAGGCGCACGGGGAAGCCGTGCTCGCGCGGCAGCGGCTCGCCGTTCATCGCGACGGCGAGCAGCGCGTCGCGGCCGTCGGTGAGCGCGGGCAGGGGGGTGCCGGCCGTCCAACCGTCGGCACTGCGCGAGAGCACCATGTCGGCCCCGGCCCGCGGACCGGCCCGCGCGAGCAGCTCACGGACCGGCCAGCCGGTCCACAGGGCGTTGCCCACCAGGTCGCCGCCGACCTCGTTGGAGACGCAGCAGAGCGTGACATAGCGGTCGACCATCGGCTTGGTGAGCAGCTGCTCCCAGGTGAGCACGACCTCGCGCTCGACCTCGCCCCACACCCGCAGCGACCATCCGGCGCTCGCGAGCCGCGGCGGCACCAGCGCCGTGTCGATCCGGTAGAAGTCCCCGTTGGGCACCACCCACGGCGACGAGCCGGGTATCCCGGCCTGCGCCCCCTGCGGGCCGACCGGCGGCGGTGCCCCGGTGGGCAGCGCCGTCGCGGTGTCCTGTGTCGCGCCTCCGATCGCCCCCCCGCGCAGCCCGGTGACCAGACCGACCCCCGCCGCACCCGCGGCCACGACCAGGGCCTCGCGCCGGGTGGGTCCGCCGACCCGATCGGTGGCCGGTGTCCCCCGACGTAACACGACGACCGCGAGCCCGATCCCGGCGCAGGTGGGCAGCACGTCGGACAGGAGTGCGCCGGGGCGGGTGAGCACGGCAGCGGACGCGACCACCCCGAGGGCGAGCATCCCCACGGTGGCCGGCGTCGGCCGCCGACGAGCGAGGCCGCCGAGCAGTGCCAGAACGAGCGTGACGACGATGGCCACGACGCTCACGAGGACGGCCTTGTCGCCGGTGCCGAAGGTCGCCACGGCCCAGTCCTTGAGCGGCTTGGGCGAGAGGTCGACGACTGCGGCCCCGACGGACAGCAGCGGCGATCCACCGGTGGCGACCGCGCCGATCAGACCGAGCGCCGAGCCCAGCGCCGCCCCCGCCTCGGCTACGAACAGCCCCACGGCTCCCGCGACGAGGCCGTCGACGGCATACGCCAGGTGGCCGGCCGGGCGCCTGCTCATGGCCCGAGCAACTCGCGCAAATCGCCGGCCAGGGCCCGGAAAGCCTTCCCGCGGTGGGAGATCGCGTTCTTCTCGGCCGGCGAGAGCTCGGCCGAGGTCCGGGTGTCGCCCTCGACCAGCAGGATCGGGTCGTAGCCGAAACCGTTGTCTCCGCGCGGGCTGCGGGTGAGCGTCCCGCGGAAGTGTCCCTCGCGCACCCGTGCGGTCCCGTCGGGGAGCACGAGGGCCGCCGCGCAGACGAAGCCCGCGCCGCGGTGCTCGTCGCGCACATCGGCGAGTTGGGCGAGCAGCAGGTCGAGGTTGGCCCGATCCTTGGCCGTGCCGGTGAGGTCGGCCCGTCCGGACCACCGCGCCGAGAAGATGCCCGGGGAGCCGCCGAGGATGTCGACGGAGAGCCCGGAGTCGTCGGCGAGGGCAGGCAGGCCGGTCGCCGCCGCGACCGCTCGGGCCTTGAGCAGGGCATTGGCGGCGAAGCTGGCCCCGTCCTCGACGACGTCGGCGACCTCGGGGAAGACGTCCATCCCGACGAGTTCGAGCCGCACCTGCGCGAGCACGTCCGCGAGGATCTCGGCCAGCTCCACCACCTTGTGGGCGTTGCGGGTGGCCAGGACCAGCCGGCGGTCTGTCGAGGTCACGGCGTCCGGCCCGTCGTCAGGCACGCGCCCGCGGCTCGGTGCCCAGCGCGTCCTGCTGGAGCCCGGTGAGCCGAGCGCACCCGGTCGTGGCCAGGTCGAGCAACTGGTCGAGCAGCGCCCGGTCGAAGGGCTGCCCCTCGGCGGTGCCCTGCACCTCGACGAAGCGCCCGTCGCCGGTCATCACGACGTTCAGGTCGGTCTCGGCGCCGGCGTCCTCGGGGTAGTCCAGGTCGAGCACCGGCACCCCGCCCACGACACCGACCGAGACCGCGGCGACCGACCCGGTGAGCGGCGCCGCGTCGGCGCGGACGAGCCCACGCGCCTTCGCGTCGGCGATCGCGTCGGCGAGGGCGACGAAGGCACCGGTGATCGAGGCGGTGCGGGTGCCGCCGTCGGCCTGCAGGACGTCGCAGTCCAGGACGATCGTGTTCTCACCGAGCGCGCTCGTGTCGATGACCGCACGCAGCGACCGGCCCACGAGCCGGGAGATCTCGTGGGTGCGCCCCCCGATCCGGCCTTTCACCGACTCGCGGTCCGAGCGGGTGTTGGTCGCCCGCGGCAGCATCGCGTATTCCGCCGTCACCCAACCCTTGCCCTTGCCCTTGAGCCACCGCGGGACGCCCTCGGTGAACGACGCCGTGCAGAGCACTCGGGTCCGCCCGAACTCGACGAGCACCGACCCCTCGGCATGGTCGAGCCAGTTGCGCGTGATGCGCACCTCGCGCAATTGGTCGGGGGCACGGTCGTCGTGGCGGGATCCGGTGGTCACGGCCCTCACCCTACGTCCGTATGCCGCGGCGCCACCGCCGCGCGCACCTTACGGTGCGCTGACGCCGCCGCGGCCCGACGCCGGATTACAGCTCGACGACCAGGCCGCTGTGGGCGATCTCGACCTCGTCGGGCCACACCGCGGCGGCCTGGGCACGGCATACCTCGGGGTCGTTCCACACGGGGATGTGGGTGAGCATGAGCCGGCGCACGCCACCCGCGGCCACGGCGGCGCGGGCCGCCCGCGACCCGCTCAGGTGGATGCCGGGAGCGTGGTCGCGACCGTCGACGAAGGCGCTGTCGGCCAGGGCGAGGTCGGCGCCGTGCAGCAGGTCGGCGAGTGGCGGGCATTCGTCCGTGTCGCCGGTGAAGGCGACCACGCGCCCGCCTACCTCGACCCGGAAGCCGTAGGCCTCGACCGGGTGCTCGACGCGTCGCGGCAGGAAGCGGAACGGCCCGACGTGGAAGGCCACGCCGTCCAGCAGCGGCCGGAACTCGAACTCCGGCACCGGGACGCTCGGCCTCCCGTAGTAGGCGAGCGCGACCCGCTCGGGGGTGTCGGCAGGACCATGGACGGCGATCGCCAGCCGCGGCTCGTCGCCCGGGTGGTATTTCTGCATGACGTAGAGCCCACAGATGTCGAGGAAGTGGTCGGCATGCAGGTGGGTGAGCACGATCGCGTCGAGGGCGAGCGGATCGATATGCCGCTGGAGCACCCCCAGCGACCCGTTGCCCAGGTCGATGACGACGCTCCACGTGCGCCCGGCGTGCTCGGCCTGGAGCAGGTAGCACGAGGCCGGCGACTGCGGCCCGGGGAACGAGCCCGAGCAGCCGACGACGGTGAGCCGCACGGCATACCCCGTGGTGGCGGTCATCCCGGAGCCACCTCCTCGCGGCGGGCCTCGATGGCCGCCTCGGGGCCGAGGAAGCGCCGGGCCAGCCGGGTGAAGGTCAGCGGATCGCCGGTCGTGACGAACTCGTGCCGCGGCGCCGGCAGGTGGTCAGGACGCAGCAGGCCACCGTCGGCGAGCACCCGGTAGAGGTCCTTGGCGGTCTCCTCGGCCGAGGAAACGAGCGTGACGAGATCGCCCATGACATAGGAGATGACGCCGGTGAGCAGCGGATAGTGGGTGCAGCCGAGGATGAGGGTGTCGACCTGTGCGGCCTGCAGGGGCGTGAGGTATTCCCGCGCCACCGCGAGCAATTCGTCGCCCCCGGTGATCCCGGCCTCGACGAACTCGACGAAACGGGGGCAGGGCTGCGAGGTCACGGTGATCTGCGGCGCGGGCGCGAAGGTGTCGAGATAGGCGCGGCTCGTGTGCGTGCCCAGGGTCGAGATCACGCCGACCCGCTGGGTCCGGGTCGCCGCCGCGGCGCGGCGCACCGCCGGGCGGATCACCTCGACGACCGGCACGGAATAGCGCTCGCGGGCGTCGTGGAGCATCGCGGCGCTCGCCGTGTTGCACGCGATGACCAGTGCCTTCACCCCGCGCTCGACGAGCCGGTCGAGACACTCGAGGGCGAACTCGCGGACCTCGGCGATCGGACGCGGGCCGTAGGGAGTGCGTGCGGTGTCACCGAAGTAGACGATCGACTCGTGCGGCAACTGGTCGAGCACGGAGCGGGCGACGGTGAGGCCACCGTAGCCGGAGTCGAAGATCCCGATCGGGGCGTCCGCCACGACGCACAGGATATGGAGCCGGGCGCGCGTCCACTAACCGTTCCGTGGTCGCCTCGGTCACACCCGGTCTCGACGCGGGGGCGCGTGGCCTCGCGCGCATGCAGACCGCCGGACTCGCCCCGAGCCCGGGTCGCCCTGCTCAGCCGAACAGACGCCGGCCGAGCAGGGCCCCGGCGAGGCTTTCCTGCAGCCAAGTGAGGAAGTCGTAGATCGCGACCGCATAGGCGATCGGCTCTCCGGCCTGCTCGACCGCACGCCGCTCCAGGGCCTCGACGTCCTCCTCGGCACGGACCCCGAGTCGTTCGGCGAGCAGAAGTCGGCAATCGGTGAGGGCGACGAGCAGCGCTTCGGCCTGGGCGCGGGTGAGGACGACGCGGTCGGTGTCGACCGGCACGGCACGCAGGGCGTCGATCCCCGTCGTGAGGGCCTGGGTCTTGCGTCGACGCAGATCCTGCTCGGTGAGCCGCCGGAACTCCGCGGCGATCTCCGGGTCGGACCGGTGCGCGTCCGGCAACAGCCGGGCGAGCGCGGGGTCGCGGTCCCCGACGGGCGTGCCGCGCGGCATACCGTCCGGGGATCCGATCCCCTCGAAGGCGGACTCGAGGTCGGCGACGAGGTCCGCGAGCGGGTCGCCCGTGTCGGCGACCTGGGGCTCGAGCAGGCTCCTGGTCTGCTCGAGCAGACCGGCGACGATCTCCCGCTCGCCGGGATCGAGCCGGCCCTCGAGCGATCCGCCCTTGCGTCGGAAGGCGCGGGCCATCACTGGTCCTTCTCGAAGGTCGACCACAGGCCGTAGCCCTGCATGGCCATGCAGTCCCGTTCCATCTCCTCGCGGCTCCCGTGGGCGACGACCGCCTTGCCCTTGGTGTGGACGTCGAGCATGAGCTTCTCCGCCTTGCTCCGGGAGTAGCCGAAGTAGGTCTGGAAGACGTAGGTGACATAGGTCATGAGGTTGACCGGGTCGTTCCACACGAGGGTGATCCACGGCAGTGCGGTCTCCTCGGCGACCCCGGGGATCACCTCGGGTTCGACGACGGGGGCCGTGCTCACCCGACCAACTCTAGGCTTATCGACGTGACGACCAGCACCGCGTTGCTCACCGACCACTACGAACTGACCATGCTGCAGGCCGCCCTGCGTAGTGGGACGGCGCACCGCCGCTGCGTCTTCGAGACCTTCACCCGGCAGTTGCCCGAGGGCAGACGGTATGCCGTGCTCGCGGGCACCGGGCGACTGCTCGAGGCGCTCGCGGACTTCCGGTTCGGCGAGGCGGAGGTCGAGGACCTGCGGGCGCGTCGGGTCGTCGACGAGGCGACCTGTCGGTGGCTCGCGGACTACCGCTTCACCGGAGACATCCGCGGCTACGCCGAGGGCGAGTGCTTCTTCCCCGGCTCCCCCGTCCTGCGCGTCGAGGGCAGCTTCGCCGAGGCGGTCGTCCTGGAGACCCTCGTCCTGTCGATCCTCAACCACGACAGCGCGATCGCCTCGGCAGCCTCCCGGATGACCTCGGCGGCCGGTGAGCGACCGTGCATCGAGATGGGTTCCCGGCGCACCCACGAGCAGGCCGCGGTCGCGGCGGCGCGGGCGGCATACCTCGCGGGTTTCGCGGGGACGTCCAATCTCGAAGCGGGGCGCCGCTACGGAGTGCCGACGACCGGGACCTCCGCGCACGCCTTCACGCTCCTGCACGACACCGAGCGGGAGGCTTTCGCGGCGCAGCTCGCCGCCCTCGGTCCCTCGACGACGCTGCTCGTGGACACCTACGAGGTCGCCGAGGCGGTGCGGGTCGCCGTCGAGCTCGCCGGCCCGGACCTGGGGGCCGTGCGGCTGGACTCCGGCGACCTCATCGTCCAGGCCCACGAGGTACGTGCCCAGCTCGACTCCCTCGGGGCGACCCGGACCCGGATCCTGGTGACGAGCGATCTCGACGAACACGCGATCGCCGCCCTGGCCGCCGCCCCGGTCGACGGCTACGGCGTCGGGACCGCGCTGGTCACCGGCTCCGGCCATCCGACCTCGTCGCTCGTCTACAAACTGGTCGCCCGGGAGGACGCCGACGGGGTCCTGCAACCCGTGGCGAAGTTGAGCAAGGACAAGGGCTCGATCGGCGGGCGCAAGTGGGCGGTGCGCCGGATCGGGCCGGACGGGCGAGCCACCGCCGAAGTCGTCGGTGTCGGCACCCCGCCGGGCAGCGAGGGCACCGAACGCCCACTCATGGTCGAGCTCGTGCGCGACGGGGAGATCGTCGACCGCAGCGACCTGCACGACGCCCGGAGTCGGCACGAACGCGCGCGGGACGAACTCCCTCGGCAGGCCCGACAGCTCCAGCGGGGCGAGGTCGCCATCCCCACAATCCACCTGGTCTGATCCGAGCGAAGGGTTTCGCGATGACCACAGTCCTGCCCCTGTTCGCCGCCGTCGCCAACGAGGACGACCCCTCGATCTGGACGAGCATGTTCACCTTCGAGATCCCACCCACGGAGAAGCTCCTGCGCACGGTGGCGGTCTATGCCGCGATGGTCGTGATCCTGCGACTTGCCGGCAAGCGACAGATGGCTCAGCTCAACAACTTCGACCTGGTCGTCGCGTTGCTGCTGTCCAATGTCGTGCAGAACGCCATCATCGGCAACGACAACTCGCTCGTGGGCGGGCTCCTCGGAGCGGTCGTGCTCATCGCGGTGAACGGTCTGGTCGACCGCCTGTGCTTCAGCTCGCCGCTCGTCGACCGGGTGTTCAACGGTCGCGACACCCGGCTCATCTGCGACGGCTCACTCGACGGCGACGGGATGCGCAGCGTCGGTCTCACTCGGCACGACTTGCTCTCCGTCCTGCATCGACAGGGCGCCGACCACATCCACGAGGTGCAGACCGCCTCGATCTCCCCCGGGGGCAACATCACGATCGAACTGAAGAAGCACGAGCAGAACGTCAACAAGGGCGAGTTCGACACCGCGGTCCGCGAGCTCACGACCCTCGTCGAGACCCGGTTCGCTGCCCTCGAAGCCGCCGTGCGGGCCCAGTCCGCGCGATGATGGGGGAATGTCCCTCACCCGTCGGGCCCTGGTCATCGTCGACGTGCAGAACGACTTCTGCGAAGGCGGCTCGCTCGCCGTCGCGGGCGGATCGGCCGTCGCGGCAGCGGTGAGCGGCTGGCTCGAGGAACATGCCGACCGGTATGCCGCGGTGGTCGCCACTGCCGACTGGCACGTGGATCCCGGCCCGCACTTCGGCGATCCCCCGGACTACCGGGACTCCTGGCCGGTCCATTGTCTGGCCGACTCACCGGGCGCTGCCTTCCACCCCGCGGTGGCGCCGGCGATCGAGGAGGCGGACGCGATCTTCCGCAAGGGACGGGATCGCGCGGCATACAGCGGCTTCGAGGGAGCGACGGTGACGCCCGATGGCGCCCCGGGCGAGCCGCTCGCCCACTGGCTGCATGCCCGGGCGATCGAGGCGGTCGACATCGTGGGGATCGCCACCGACCACTGCGTGCGGGCGACAGCCCTCGACGCCGTCGCCGAGGGCCTGCGCACCCGGGTGTTGCTCGACCTCACGGCGGGTGTCGCGGCTGAGAGCACCCAGGCAGCGCTCGAACAGTTGCGCGAAGCCGGCGCGGAACTCGTCGGCTCGCCCCGCCTCGGCTGACACCGCGCCCAGCTCCCGGTGACGACGGTCCAGCGTTACGAGCGCCACAGCGAGATCCCCCTGCTGCTCTTGGCGTTCGCCTTCCTGGTCGCCTACGCCTGGCCCGTGCTCGACCTGGGCCTCGACCAGGATCTGCATGACTTCCTCGACACCGTGTCCTGGACGGTGTGGGGCGCGTTCGCGGTCGACTTCGCCATCCGGCTCGTCCTGGCCGATTCCAGCCGCCGCTACGCGCTGTCCCACTGGTATGACCTGGCGCTCATCGGCCTGCCTCTTCTTCGGCCGCTGCGGCTGCTGCGCCTGCTCGCGCTGGCACGAATCCTCAACCGCTCGGCCACTACTTCGCTCGTTGGACGCGTCGGCGTCTATGTCGTCGGTGCAGCGCTCATGGCCGTCGGCCTCGGTGCGGTTGCAGTCCTCGACGCCGAACAGTCGCAGCCGGGCGCGAACATCCTCACCATCGGCGACGCGCTCTGGTGGGCGGCCTGCACCGTCTCGACGGTCGGCTATGGCGATCGATACCCGGTCGCCGGCGAAGGTCGTTTCGTCGCGGTCGTCCTCATGGTGGTGGGCATCGGCTTCGTCGGCGGGGTCACCGCCACGTTGGCCGCCTGGCTGGTGGCGCACGTGGAAGCGCAGAGGGGGGACGCCCGGTGAGTGGAGCCGTCCAGCGCAGCTTTGCCGTGGATTGCCCGCACCTCTGCCACGGTGCCCCGACAGACGCGGTCGACTAGCCTGAAGGACATGTCCCCCCGACTCGACGAGGCAACAGTCGCTGCGTTGTTCGGCGCTCTCGTCGACGATGCGGCCGTCTTCCCTCCGGGGCTGGCACCGCTGCCCCGGGCCGTGGCCGAACACGTCGCCCGCACGGCCTACGCGCGCTTCGTCGGGCCGCTGCTCGTGCCGGCGACGGCGGCCGCCGACGTCCTCGCCCTCGCCGACGGCTCGCACCTGCGGGTGGGACTCATCGCCCGACCCGGTATGCCGGTCGGTCCGGTTCGCGAGGGGGCGCTGCTCGTCGAGTCGAGCTCGGTCGAGCTCGCCGGGGTCGAGGTCGGTGCCGCCTCGGACTGGGCCGGACTGCTCGACCTCGCGGTGCCCGTGACCGTGGAGATCCCCCGGGACGGTTTCGTGGACGCCCTCGACGCGGTCGCCGCGGCGTCCGAACGGGTCGCGGGACTGCCCCCGGTGCAGGCGAAGTTCCGCACCGGAGCCACCGAGACCTGGGCCTGGCCCGACGAGGACGAACTCGCCCGGTTCCTTGCCGCCTGCCACGCGCGCGGCCTGGCCTTCAAGCTCACCGGCGGGCTCCACCACGTGCTGCGCGCCGACCACCCCGGCCCGGCCGGCGGACCCCAGCACGGCCTGCTCAACGTGCTCGTGGCCGTCGCCGAGCTCGCCGACGGTTCCGGCGAGCAGGCCGCCCGGGACGCGCTCGCCCAGCGGGCGGCCGCGCCACTCGTCGAGCGGGTGAGCGGCTTCGACCCCGACCTGGCGGGCCAACTGCGCGGGCGGTTCACCGCCTACGGCTGCTGTGACGTGCTCGACCCCATCCGGGAGCTCGTGGCGCTCGACCTGCTCGACGAGGAGTGAGATGACCTGGCTCGACCTGCCCGCCGACCACCCGTTCGGCCTGGGCAACCTGCCCTACGGCGTGTTCTCCACCGAAGCCGACCCCGAGCGGCGGGTGGGCGTGCGGGTGGGCGACCTCGTCCTCGACCTCGCGCGCGCGGCGGCCGCGGCCGGTTATCCCTCCGGCGGCGCGTGGTCCGCGCCGAGCCTCAACCCGTTCCTCGCCCAGGGCCCGGACGCCTGGTCCTCCGGGCGGGCGTGGCTCACCGAGGTGCTCACCGACGCGGCATACCGCGGGGTAGTGGAGCGGCACCTGCACCCGCTCGGACAGGTGACCCTCCACCTGCCGATCGTCGTCGGCGACTACGTCGACTACTACGCGAGCGCCCACCACGCCGCCAACGTCGGCAAGATCTTCCGGCCCGACTCCCCCGCCCTCCCGGTGAACTGGAAGCACCTGCCGATCGGCTACCACGGTCGCTCGGGGACGGTCGTCGTGTCCGGCACCGACTTCCACCGGCCGAGCGGTCAGCGCAAGGGCCCTCAGGACCCCGCCCCCGTGTTCGGCCCGAGCATCCGGCTGGACATCGAGGCCGAGCTCGGCTTCGTCGTCGGCGGCGCGACCGCGATGGGCGAGCGGGTGAGCGTCGACGGGAGCGCGGCCCACCTGTTCGGCGTGGTCGTCCTCAACGACTGGTCCGCCCGCGACATCCAGGCCTGGGAATACGTCCCCCTCGGCCCCTATCTCGGCAAGAGCTTCGCCACGTCGATCTCGGCCTGGGTCACCCCGATGGCCGCCCTCCAGGCCGCGCGGATCGACCTGCCGCGCGAGGAGGGCGACCCCGAGGTCCTGCCCTACCTGCGGGGCACCGGCACCGGGGCGACCGGCTCGGGCGGCACGGCGGCCGGTCTGGATGTGCACCTCGAGGTCGCCGTCAACGGCACGGTCGTCACCCGCCCGGAATACCGCGGGATGTACTGGTCGCCGGCCCAGATGCTCGCGCACATGACGGTCAACGGCGCGAGTCTGCGTGACGGCGACCTGTTCGGCTCGGGAACGATCTCCGGACCGTCCCCCCGCGAGCGGGGTTCCTTCCTCGAGCTGTCCTGGGGCGGCACCGAGCCGTTCGCCCTCGCCGACGGCACGACCCGGACCTACCTGGAGGACGGCGACGAGGTCGTCGTCACCGCCTGGGCGCCGGGGCTGGACGGCAGCCGGATCGGCCTGGGCGAGGTCGCCGGCCGGGTGCTGCCCACGACCTGACCCCGACCCGCACGATCGCTCGGGCCCACCCGTGCCGATTCACCGGGCGCCGGCGAGTGCGCCCATCGACGCGAAGGCCTGCTCGAAGTCGGCCACGAGGTCGCGCACGTCCTCGAGCCCGACCGAGATCCGCAACAGGTCGGCGTGCGGCTTGGCCTCCGCCGCCACCGGCCGGTGGGTGAGGCTCGCCGGGTGCTGGACGAGGGTGTCGACTCCGCCGAGGCTCACCGCGTGGGTGACCAGGCGGGTGCGCTGGACGAGGTCGGCCGCGGCTGCCAACCCCCCGCGCAGGCCCACCGCGAGCACGGCTCCCGGCCCGGCCATCTGGGTGCCGACGAGCCCCCGCGGGTCGGCACCCGGCATGGCCGGGTAGTGGACGCGGTCGACGGCGGGGTGCTGCGCGAGCCAGTGCGCGAGCGCGAGCGCGCGGTCCTGCTGCGCCCGCACGCGCACGGGCAGGGTCTGCAGCCCGCGGTGCAGTTCGTATGCCGCGAGCGGATAGAGCAGGGCGCCGGTGAGAGCCCGCACCTGCCGCAGCCGCGCCGCCCACTCCCGATCGGCGGCGACGACCCCACCGAGCAGGTCGCCGTGGCCGCCGATGAACTTCGTCGCCGAGTGCAGGACGAGCGCGGCCCCCTGGCGCCGCGGCTGCTGGAGCACGGGGGTGGCGAAAGTGTTGTCGACCATGACCGGCACTCGCCCGGCCTGGCGCACGATCGCCGCGATGTCGACCAGGTCGAGGGTCGGGTTGGCGGGCGTCTCGACGATCACGAGGCCGGTGCGCGGGGTGAGGGCCGCCGCCACGGTGTCGGCCGTGGCCCAGGTGACCTCGGTGCCGAGCAGCCCGGTGGCCAAGACGTGGTCGGTGCCGCCGTAGAGCGGCCGGACCGCCACGACGTGCGGCGTGCCCGCAGCGACGCACGCGACGAGGGTCGCGCTCAGGGCTGCCATCCCCGAGGCGAAGGCGACGGCCTGTTCGCAGCCCTCGAGGGTGGCCAGGCCCCGCTCGAAGCGGTCGACGTTGGGATTCCACAACCGCTGGTAGACCAGGGACTGGGCATGCTCGCCGCGCCCCCCAGTCGCGAGCGTCTCGTATGCCGCGCCGCCGGACTCCAGGTCGGCGAGGGGGTAGGTGCTGGACAGGTCAATGGGGGGAACGTGCACGCCGAGCGCGGCGAGGTCTTCACGCCCGGCGTGGACGGCGGTCGAGTCGATGCGCATGGCTCGAGTGTGAGCTTCCTGCATTGAAGTGTCGAGAGTTCCGCTGATCCTTCGGTTGGAACGGCTGTCTCTCGCAGGTTCATCAGCAACGGTCGGATACGCTCCGGAGCATGCCGAACGATCCGCGGCCCGCCCGCAATGCCCTGCCGCCCGGTCCCCCGCCGCGCCAGCCCGACGAGCTGGACGCCGTCGACCGGGCCCTCGTCGCCGCCCTCGTCGCCGATGCCCGGACCTCGAACGCCTCGCTCGCCCGCACCGTCGGGATTGCGGAGTCGACCTGCCTGGGCCGGGTGCGCTCGTTGCAGCAGCGCGGGGTGATCCGGGGCTTCACGGCGCAGGTCGACCTGGCCCGGATGGGGCTGCCGATCGAGGCGATGGTGGCCGTGCGGCTGGCCGGCACGGACCGTCGGCGGGTGGACGAGTTCGGCGAGCACGTGAGCCGGCTGCCCGGGGTGCGCGCGGCATACAACGTGAGCGGTGCGGACGACTTCCTCGTCCACCTCGTCGCGGCCTCACCCGATGCCCTGCGGGGCGTCGTCCTCGACCATCTCAGCGGACACCCCGGCGTGGTCCACGTGCAGACCACGCTCGTCTTCCGGACCCACCCGGGACAGGCGACGGTGCCCGCCTGACGCGCGATTCTCGCGGGCAGCACCCTCAGCGCAGGCGCTTGGGGCGTTGCTCGACGAGCGTCTCGGCGACCTTGTCGTGCCAGCACTGGCGGCGCCGATCCCAGAGCAGCCACGCGTCGTCGAGCATGGTCGCGAACGAGGCGAACATCCCGATGAGCGGCACGATGCCCATGAGTTGAAAGAGCACCGGCAGGGCGGCCCGGCGCACGGCCACGAGCACCGACGGCGGCCCCGGCTGCGCGACCGAGCGCACCCGGATGCCCAGGAGCATCTTCCCTGGGGTCGCGCCGCGAGTGGCGAGGAAGGCCACGTGGTAGACGAGCGTGACGAGCACCGTGATGACGGTGACCGGCACGAGGAAGCTCTCCATCTGGGTGAGGATGTCGTCGAAGAGCGCCGTCGGATCGGGCTGCGCGGACGTCGGCGTGGACGCCGCCGAACGGATCAGATCGGCGTACCAGGTGAGGAAGTCGCGGATCCACGGGAAGGCGAGCAGCAGCGTGAGCAGCTGGACGATAATCCCGTCGACGATCGCGGCCACCAGGCGCTGCCACCACTCGGCCAGCGGGGTGCCCTCCGGTGTGGTCGGCCCGCTCGGGCGCCACGGGAGGGTCGGTGCCGCGCCGTAGCCGAAGCTACCGGGGGGCGCGCTGTAGGGGGTCTGACCCGGGTTGGCATAGGGGGTCTGACCCGGGTATGCCGCCGGCCCGCCGCCACCCGGGTATCCCGTGGGCCCCGCGCCGGCGGCGGCCGCGTCGGCGGGCTGCCGTGCGGCATAGGGGTCGACCGGTCGGCCGATCGTCGAGTCGGCCGCCGTGGGTGACTGCTTGGGCACCGTGTGGTCGGTCCACAGGACGCCGTCCCAATAGCGCAACCGGGACGCGTCCTGCGGGTCGTCGTACCACCCGGACCGTTGACTCATGCACCTACTCTCGCACGACTCACGCCCACCCGCGCATGCCCGCAGACCGTCGGGGCGGTGGAGGCGGTGGGGTCGTCTCCCGCGAGCACGGCCGGACCGGTCGAAGCCCGCCGGGCGAAGACGTGGGTGCGCTGCACGGCATACGAGACGACCACGAGGGTGAGCTCGGTGAGCACCTTGGCAGCCACGACCGAGCCGGTGAGCCCGCGAAGCACCTCCATGAGCAGCAGGTTCGCCCCGAGCAGGCCCGCCGCGAGCGCGGCATACCTCGGGAGGGAGTCGCGCACCCGCGCGACGCCACCCGAGGCGAAGACGAGCCGGCGGTTCACCGTGTAGTTCACCGTCGCGCTCACCAGCCGGGCGAGGACGACCGAGAGGGCCAGGGCCCCCGTCCCCCACATGAGCAGCGCGAGCACGAGCACGTCGACCGCGAAGCCGAGCAGCGAGGAGGCGACGAAGGCGAACAGCTGGCCGTAGATCCGGACCGAGTCGTGCAGGGGTCGGAAGTGCGAGGAGGCGTTGTCCTCGAGGTAGATCGTCTCGATCGTCACCTGGGCGATCGCACGGTGCTCGCGGGCCGCGGCCAGCAGCATCCGCAGCTCGTATTCGAAGCGCTCCCCCGGCAGCGCGACGAGCCAGGGCAGGACGCGGTGGGGGAAGCCGCGCAGCCCGGTCTGGGTGTCGACGACCGGGACCCCGGTGGTGAGCGCGAACAGCCGCCGGGTGAGGGCGTTGCCGACCTTGCTGCGCAACGGGACCGCACCGGTGAAATGACGGACCCCGAGGACCAGGTCGGGGCCTTCGACGACGGCGGCGGCGACCCGCTCGACGTCGGCCGGGGCGTGCTGCCCGTCGGAGTCCGCACAGACGACGTCCTCGCCGGGGTGGTGTGCGAGCACGTGCGCGAAGCCGGTCTTGAGCGCGCGACCCTTGCCCTGGTTGACCGGGTGGGTGAGCACCTCGGCGCCGAGGGCGCGGACGGCCGCGAACTGCTCGGCGTATGCCGGTCCGCTGCCGTCGTCGACGACGAGCACCCCCCAGCCGGGGACGGCGACGAGGTGGGCGACGAGGTCGACGAGCCGGTGGTCGGGCTCGTAGGAGGGGACGAGGACGATCATGGCGGCACCTCAGCCGGCCACGTAGAGGATGTCGGAGGTGCCGCGTTCCTGCCCCTTGCCCAGCGGGTTGTTCACGAGGGTCCCGTTGAAGACCATCGTCGTGGAGCCGCCGCCGTCGAGGTTGTAGGCGACCGTGGCGCCGAGGTCGACGAAGATCTTCGCGAACTCGGACATCGTCACGCCCCGCGAATAGCCCGCGCTGCGTCCGTCGACGGCGACGAAGACGTAGTGGTTCGCGGCGATCATCCCGATGCCGGTGCGGGGTTGCTCGCCCTGGACCGAGTGGTTGCCCACGTTGGTGTCGATCTCGACCGAGTCGATGCCCGCGATGACGGCGCCGTCGCGGACGAGTCCGGGACCGAAGGAAAGGGTCTGCCAGACACCGTCCGCAACCAGCCGCGCGGCCGAGGTGCTCGTCTCGTCGTAGAGCCGCATGCTGCCGTCGGCATAGAGCGCAAGGCCCTCGCGGGCCGGCTTGTCGCGGAAGGCGACCCCGTTGCGGATGACGATGCCGGTGTCGCGGAAGCCGTAGTAGTCGCCGTTGATGGCGAGCACCGCACCGGCCTGCTCGGCGATCTCCGAGGTGTCGGCGATGATGTTGCGCCCGAACTGGTCGCCGGCGAAGGCCGAGCGCACGATCGTCGCGTCGCTCACCGTGACGTCGGCGACGTAGTAGGTGATCGTCTCCGGGCCGCTGCCGACGACCTTCTTGGTGATCGTGATCCCGGCCGTGTCGCTCCGGTAGCTGGTCGCCGTGCTCGTGCCGGTCGTGCTCGCCGTCGCCGCCTGCACGCCCTGGGAGGTGAGGGACGAGGCGTTGTCGACCTCGACGTGGTCGATGACGAAGGTGTCCAGCGCCCAGGCGCTCGCCGAGCCCGCTCCGAGGAGGGCGACGAGGGAGCCGCCGAGGAAGGCGCGGCGACCGATGCGGCGGGTGCGGGTCTGTGTCCTCATGGGCCCAGTCCACCGGCGGCGCTTGTGTGTCTGCCATGAACCCGCGCTGAGCCTGCTGAGCGTTGCATGAAGGCGCGGATCTCATTGTCCCCCAATCCTTCTCTCCCCACACGCAGGTATGCCGCCCGCTCGGGTGAGCGGACGGCATACCTGGGGTGCGAGTGGGGTCAAGGGCGCATCCCGCCGCCCATGCCCCCGAAGATGGCCTGGCCGGCCGTGGCCGTGGCAACCTTGGTGGCCCCGGAGATCGACCCGCCCGGGGAGTAGTTGCCGACCTGCTCGCCGGCCAGGCTGCCGCCGACGTAGACGTCGTAGCTCTGTCCCTTGGCGATGCCGGCGGCGGACACGACGATCGATGCGGTGGCCTTGTCGGTGCGGAAGCTGGCGATCACCTGGTCGCCCGAGACGATCGAGATCACCTGTCCCGCGGCGACCTGCTGGGTGAGCCGCACGGCGACCCAGCCCTGGGCGGAGTCCGCCTCCGGGGACTCGGCCATGCCGGCGCTGCCGGCGGCGACGACCGTGCCACCCGACACGTTGATGCCGCCGTTGCTGTCCAGGGCACCGTTGTTGTTGGCGGTCGGGCCGGAGACCACCGCGATGCCGCCGCTGATCTCGGTGCTGCCGTTGCTGTCCAGCCCGTCGCCGCCGGAGTTCACGACGATGGTGCCGCCGGAGATGGACAACAACGAGCCGTCGTCCTGCATGCCGCCTCCCCCGCCGCCGCCCTGGTTGCCCTGGGTCGTGCCCGAGCCGCTGGAGACGTTGACGCCGTCGTCGGAGGCGGTCACGGTGATCGCGCCACCGCTGATCGCGATGTTGGCACCTTCGATGCCCTCGGTGGACTTGCTGACGGTGACGGTGCCGCCGGAGATGGCCAGGTCGCCCTCGGCGTGCATGCCGTCGTCGCCGGCGGCGATCCGGACGGTGCCGGCATGCACGGCGATCCAGCCGACGGTGTCGTCGGTCTCGTTCGTCGACTTGAGGCCGTCCTGCCCGCTGGTCACTGCGAGCGTGCCGCCCTGCACGTCGATGTAGTCCTTGCCGCGGATGCCGTCGTCGACCGCGTCGACGGTGATCGTGCCGCCGAGGATGGCCAGCCCGTCCTTGGTGGCGATCCCGTCGGCGGTGCGCCCGTGCACGACGAGCGTGCCGGTGCCGCCGATCGTGAGGTCGGCCATCGAGAAGAGCGCGGCGTCGGGTGCGTCCGCGCCGCTCGTGTCATAGCCGGTGCCGTCGGTGAGCGTCGAGGTGGTGCCGGCCGCGAGGACGACGACGACTTCGTCGGCCGCCTTCACGTCGATCGCCGCGCCCGAGGAGTTGGTGATCGTCGCCCCCGAGAGCACGATCCGGACCTTGCCCTCGACGGAGCTGTCGACGACGAGTTGCCCGTTGCTGAGCGATCCGGACACGACATAGGTGCCCTTCGTCGTGATCGTCACGACGTTGCCGGCGACGGTGACGCCCGAACCGGAGACCTGCGTCGCGCCGTCGGCGAGGGTGACAGTCACCGCCGACGCCGCGTCGTAGTCGAGGTCGTCGGCCTGGGCGTGGGTTGTCGTGTTGTCGGCCAACCGGCTCGCCATGTCGCTGCTCTGCGCGCCGGTGGCGGCGGTGACCGTCGTCGTGGCGGCAGTGCCGGCAGCGCCGGCGGCGGTCGTCGAGGAGTTGGCGGTGGCACCGCAGGCGGCGAGCGCGAGTGCGCTCGCGCCGGCGAGGACGGCTGCGGTGATCCTGCGGTGGGTTCTCATGACGGATCCTTCTCGGTGGTCGGGGTGCGGAAGTGGGTGGTGAGGGTGCGATGCCAGCGCAGTTCGGGCAGTTCGGGTCGGAGTGCGGCCAGGCCGGTGGCGAACTTGCTGATCCGGGTCGGTCGGTGGCCCAGGCGCCACAGCGCCCGGTCGACCGAGGTGGGGGTGGCACCGGCCTTGGTCTCGACGATCGCCAGCAGGGGCCTTTCGAGGGTGCCGCCGCTGCCGCCGGCCTCGCGGTCGTCCCAGCGCAGGTGGCTGTCGATCGTCACCCGGTCAGGCCCCAGGGCGAGGGTCACCCGCCGGTATGCCGTGCCGAGCACCGGACGCAGCGCGGCCGAACTCAGGTCCGGGACGAGCGCCTCGGCGAGCCGGTCGTCGACGAAGTCCGCACCTGCCGCGCCGAGTTGGTCGTCCGCTCCTTCGTGACCGATTCGCTCCTTCACGGTCGTGCCGCGCGGACCGCGGGTCTTCACCTCGAGCCAGCTGCTGCCGGTGTCGAGATAGGTGCGCACCCGGACCTTGGCCCGGCGACGACGGCGATGGCCGGCCATCCGGTAGCAGGTGAGGGAATCGGTGTCGAAGTAGACCGACCCGTATCGGAATTCGCGCAGCCCGTCGATCTCGAGCACCTGGGCGGGTTCCCCGCTGGTGGCGATCCGGTCGAGCAGCTGGGGGATGCGGCCGATCGGCACGAGGTACTTGCGGTCGACCCGGCTCTGCCGACCCGCCTGGGCGACGAGCTCGTCGAGGGAGATGGGGGCCAGTCGGGCGAGCAGCTCGTCGGTCACGAGAGTCACCGGGTCACCTCGGTGGCAGGGCGGCGGGAGGTCCGGACCGCCACCGGGGTATGCCGCACGGTGACGACGGTCGTGTCGTTGACGAGGTCGGTCTTCACCACGCTCACGTCGTGGACCTGCCCGCCGAGGACGCGCTCGACGTGGGCGAGCAGGGCCGCCCGGTCGCCGTGGGCCCGGTCGAGGACGAGGGTCTGGCGGACGCTGCGGTTGGCGATCCGCGGGTGGTCGCCGACCCACAAGGCGACCAGGACGACCGCCATGAGGACGCCGACGAGCGCCTGGTCGTTGGCGCCGAGACCGCCCAACAGGCCGAGCGCGAGCGCGGCGAAGTAGTAGGCGATCTCGGTCTGGGACAGCTCCTCCGAGCGCAGCCGGATGATCGACAGGACACCGAACAGGCCGAGCCCCACTCCGGCGTTGGCGATGCCCGAGGAGGTGAGGGCGGTGGCGACCGCGAAGACGCCGACGTTGACGCCGACGTAGGCGGCGACGAGGTCCCGGCGCCCGTGCCGGTGGAGGAACAGCCCGACGAGCAAGGCGATCCCGAGCAGGTCGGCGGCGATGAGAGAGGGGGACATGGGGGGGCTCCAGGCTGTGGTCGAGGTGCTCTGTCGATGTCCATTCATCCCCAGCACGCTGCGGACTTCCCAGGTGTCCTCTGTGTGTCGTCTGTGAAGCGCGCACCGGCAGGGCGACGCGGGACGGGAGCGGGCGGCATACAGTGGCGGGCGTGACCGAGAACGACGCCGTTCGCCCCGACGAGGCACCCTTCCGGACCGTCATGGAGCCCTTCCGGATCCACTCGGTGGAACCCCTGCGGATGACGACGGCGGACTACCGACGCGCGAAGGTGCGGGAGGCGGCATACAACCTCTTCCAGCTGCACGCCGACGACGTGCTCATCGACCTGCTCACCGACTCGGGAACCGGTGCGATGAGCCGCGACCAGTGGGCGGCGATCCAGCACGGCGACGAGTCCTATGCGGGGTCGCCGTCCTATTTCGTCTTCCGCGACGCGGTCCGTGAGCTGTTCCCCTTCGAGCACGTGATCCCCACCCACCAGGGCCGGGCGGCCGAGCGGATCCTCTTCCAGGCGCTCGGCGGTCCGGGCAAGGTCGTGCCGAGCAACACCCATTTCGACACGACTCGCGCCAACGTCGAATACACCGGGGCGGAGGCGCTCGACCTGGTCATCGAGGAGGGTCACGACCCGGCACTCGTCCATCCCTTCAAGGGCAACATGGACGTGGCGAAGCTGGAAACCCTTCTCGTCCAACGAGGTTCGGACGTCCCGTGCGTGATGATGACGGTGACGAACAACTCCGGCGGAGGCCAGCCGGTGTCGTTGGAGAACCTGCGCGCGGTCGCCGAGGTCGCCCATCGGCACGGCAAGCCGCTCTTCCTCGACGCCTGCCGCTTCGCCGAGAACGCCTGGTTCATCCGGGAGCGCGAGCCGGGACAGGGCGAGCGCGAGGTCGCGGACATCGTCCGCGACATGGCCGCGCTCGCCGACGGGATGACGATGTCGGCGAAGAAGGACCCGATGGGCAACATCGGCGGCTGGCTCGCGCTCGCCGACGACGACCTGGCCGCGCAGTGCCGCAACCTGCTCATCCTCACCGAGGGCTTCCCGACCTATGGCGGGCTGGCCGGCCGCGACCTCGAGGCACTGGCCCAGGGCTTGCGCGAGGTCGTCTCGCACGACTACCTGCGCTACCGGATCCGCTCGACCGCCTATGTCGCGGACGCCCTCGAACGACTCGGTATGCCGTGTCTCAAGCCCGCGGGCGGGCACGCCGTCTACGTCGACGCCAGGGCGCTGCTGCCGCACCTCGCACCGCTGGAGTTCCCCGGGCAGGCGCTCGCCGTCGCGCTCTACGAGCTGGGCGGGATCCGCTCGTGCGAGATCGGGTCGGTGATGTTCGGCCGGCATCCCGACGGCTCGCAGGCCCCGGCCGCGATGGAGCTCGTGCGCCTGGCGATCCCGCGACGGACCTACACCCAGAGCCACATGGACTACGTCATCGAGGTCGCCGAGCGGGTGATGTCCGTGAAGGACGACCTGCCGGGCTATCGGATCGTCCACGAGCCGCCGCAGCTTCGCCACTTCACCGCGCGGTTCGAACCGATCGGCTGACGGCGGCCCGGGGCCGCGCTCGCTCGGGTGAGCACACGGCATACCGCCCGGGTGTTATCCACAGGGCTGTGGATGTGTGTCCGTCGGCTGGGGCCGAGTTGCCTACTGTTGGCGACGACGGTCGACTACGAGGGGGCGAGGGCGTGGCCGACGACGTGTTCTCCTACCAGGCGGACTCGCTCAGGTGACTGCGGACGCTGCGGCCGGGTTGTCGCGGATCGACCCGGTGTGGACGGGGCCGGCATACGAGGCGTTCTGGGCGGCGCTGGGCGGTCGGCGGGAAGGTTTCGTGGAGGCGACTCGGGCGTTCGACAGTGCCGCTGGTGCGGTCGAGTTGTATGCCGGTGAGTTGGCGGCGGCGAAGACCGAGGCGGGGGTCGCCCGCGGCTGGTGGGAGGCGGGGATCGAGGCCGCGAGCCGGTATGAGATGCACCCATCGGCTGCCGACGGCGGCCCTGCCTTCCGGCCCAAGGGCGGCTATGACTACTTCCTCGGTGTGCTGCGAAGGAGACCGACCCAGTGAAGCTACTTCGTCCCGAGCGCAGGGGGTTGCCGCTGAGCGGATCTCAGACGACGAGGTCTTGGTGTCGGCGACCCGCGGCGAGCTGGCTGCGCTTGCCGGGGCACTCCCGTGGTGTGCGTGGAAGTCGGGCCGTAGACCCCTGACCGACGGCACACGCGAGCGGGCGGCATACCGGCGCTCTTGGCTGCCGTGACCACGAGGAGGCACCATGGACGACGTGACGGTCATGCCCCGCGGCCGAGAGTTCACCCGTGAGGACCTCGACGCGATGCCCGAGGACGGCAATCGCTACGAGTTGCTCGACGGGCTGCTCGTCGTGACCCCCGCGCCCGGGACCCGGCACCAAGGCGTGCTCACCGAACTGCTCTTCCGGCTGCGCGGGGCCTGCCCGCCGCACCTTCGGGTGCGGTGCGCCCCGCTCGACGTCGCGCTGGGGCCCGGCACCGTCGTGCAGCCGGACCTGCTCGTCGCGCCACGTGCCGCGTTCACCGACCGCGACCTACCGGTTGCGCCACTGCTCGCCGTCGAGATCCTCTCCCCCAGCACCCGCCTCTACGACCTCACCCACAAACGCGCCGCCCTCGAAGCCGCCGGCTGCCCGCACTACTGGGTCATCGACCCCGACACCCCGAGCATCACCGCCTGGACCCTCACCGACGGACACTTCCGACAGACCGGGTATGCCGCGGCCGACCAGACCTTCACCACCCGCCACCCCTTCCCCCTCACCTTCCGACCCGCCGACCTGCTCGACTGACCGGCGTCCTCCCAGCGCTCGATCGAATCGGGCTCTGCTGCAAGCCGTTGGCTGGAATGACGGCAGGGCCGACGGCGAAGTACGAGGCCCCCTCACGCTGCTGGGCGAGCCCTGACCCGCACCCGTCGGGTGCCGCGTGGGTCGCGGGCTATGTGGCATTGTGCGACGGGGACGAGGAGGTCCGCGGGCGTCGACCGAACCTGCGAAGGCGCGCACACGGCATACCCGACCGAGGGGTTATCCACAGGGCTGTGCGTTCTCGAGATGCGCCCGAGGCCAATCTGCCTATTCTTGAGCGGCAACGGCCGACAGGAAGGCACCAGGGGAATGGCCGACGCTGTCCGACATGTCGAGGGCGAGGTCCGCGAGCTCATCCGCCGCTCCGGCCTCGACCCCACGCGCGACCCGGTCGAGATCGACCGACTCGTCCGCGAGGCCGTCCACGACTACGACGACCGCTCGCTCCGCTCCGGTATGCCGGCCCTCGGCGACCTCGACGGGGCGGTGAAGTCGATCCTCGACACCGTCGCCGGACACGGCCCGCTCCAGCGCTACTTCGACGACCCGGCGATCGAAGAGATCTGGATCAACGCCCCCGACAAGATCTTCGTCGCCCGCAACGGGATCGCCGAACTCACCACGACCATCCTCACCGCCGACGAGGTGCGCGACCTCGTCGAGCGGATGCTCCGCTCGTCCGGACGCCGGGTCGACCTGTCCAGCCCGTTCGTCGACGCCGTCCTGCCCGACGGCTCGCGGCTGCACGTCGTCATCCCCGACATCACCCGCGACCACTGGGTCGTCAACATCCGCAAGTTCGTCGTCAAGGCCGACCATCTCGACGACCTGGTCCGACTCGGGACTCTCACCCGACCCGCCGCGACCTTCCTCGAAGCCGCCGTGGTGGCCGGACTCAACATCCTCGTGGCCGGCGGCACCCAGGCCGGCAAGACGACAATGCTCAACTGCCTCGCCGCGGCGATCCCCTCGCGTGAGCGGGTGGTCACGTGCGAGGAGGTCTTCGAGCTCAAGATCCCGCTGCGCGACGTCGCCGCGCTGCAGTGTCGCCAGCCCAGCCTCGAAGGGACCGGTGCCGTCCCGCTGCGCCGCCTGGTCACCGAGGCGCTGCGGATGCGACCGTCCCGGATCATCGTCGGCGAGGTCCGTCAGGCCGAGAGCCTCGACCTGCTCATCGCCCTCAACAGCGGCCTGCCCGGCATGTGCACCCTGCACGCCAACTCCGCCCGCGAGGCGATCACCAAGATGTGCACCCTCCCGCTGTTGGCCGGAGAGAACGTCTCGCCTCGGTTCGTCGTGCCGACCGTGGCCGCGAGCATCGACCTCGTCGTGCACATCGCCCTCGACGGCGACGGGGTGCGCCGGGTCCGGGAGATCGTCGCGATCCCCGGGCGGGTGGAAGGCGACGTCGTCGAGGTGGCCGACCTCTTCCACACCCGCTCGGGCGTCCTGCGCCGGGCAGACGGATTCCCGCCCCATGTCGAGCGATTCGAGCGTGCGGGCTATCGGGTGACCGCCCTGCTGGCCCAGGAGGCATGATGTCGGCCCTCGGCATCGGCCTGCTCTTCGGACTCGGCGTCTTCTGTGTCTACTGGTCCTGGTGGCCGCGCACCGAGCCGACGCGGCGGACCCGGCGCCCCGGCCTCCGCGACCGGCTGCGCGACGAACTGGTCCAGGCCGGCTTCGAGAGCCTCACCCCCGGGCACGTTCTCACCGCCGGCCTCGTGTCCGGCACGGTCGTCTTCCTCGCCGCATTCGCCACCACCCATGTCCTGCCGATCGCCGCGTGCTTCGGCGCGATGGCGGCATACGCCCCGCGAGCGCTCGTGGGGATGCGCGCGCGCAAGCGGCGCAGTCAGTTACGCGACCTGTGGCCCGACGCCGTCGACAACATCGCCTCCGCGGTGCGGGCGGGCCTTGCCCTGCCCGAGGCCCTGTCCCAACTGGCCGTCCGCGGACCCGAGGAATTGCGCCCGGCCTTCGCCGCATTCGCCGAGGACTACCGGGCCTCCGGCCGCTTCCAGGACTGCCTCGACCGGCTCAAGGATCGCCTCGCCGACCCCGTCGCCGACCGGCTCATCGAATCGCTGCGGATCGCCCGTGAGGTCGGCGGCTCCGACCTCGGCCGGGTGCTGCGCACGCTCTCGGGCTTCCTCCGCGACGACGCGCGGACCCGCGCCGAGTTGGAGACCCGTCAGGGCTGGACGGTCAACGCCGCCCGGCTGGCCGCCGCGGCCCCCTGGGTCGTCCTCGCGATGATGTCGCTGCAGGCCGGGTCCCTGCGGGCCTATTCCACGGCCGTGGGCGCCCTCGTGCTGCTCGGTGGTGCACTCGTCACCGTCGTCGCCTACCGCCTCATGGTCCGCATCGGACGGCTGCCCGAGGACGAACGGGTGCTGCGATGAGCTGGCTGCTCACCTGGTCGGTCACCGGCGCGGTCATCGGGCTGCTCTTCGGGCTGGGAGTGATCCTCGTGGCGCTCGGGCTGCCGGCCAATCGGCGACCAGGTCTCGACGCTCGACTGGCTCCCTACCTGCGCGACGCCATCCCCCCGTCCCGGTTGCTCACTCGGATCCCGACCCAACAGTCGCGCATCGCCGCGCTCACCCGTCCGGTCGTCGCCGACCTCGGCCGCTGGCTCGACCGGATCCTCGGCGGCTCTGCCTCGGTCCGCCGACGGCTGCAACGGACCGGGCGGGCCCCGGACCTCGACGGATTCCGCAGCGAGCAGGTCCTCTGGGGCGCCGCGGGTGGCGTGGTCGGCATCGGTCTGGGCCTGGTCGCCCTCGCCGCCGGGCGCGGCTCGGTCGTGCCCGTCGTCGTCCTCGTCCTCGCCTGCGTGCTCGCCGGGATCGTCGCCCGCGACCAGTGGCTCTCGAGCGAAGCAGCCCGCCGCGAGCGCCGGATGCTCGCCGAATTCCCCACCGTCGCAGAGCTGCTCGCCCTCGCCGTGAGTGCCGGCGAGGGGGCCACCGGCGCGCTCGACCGGGTATGCCGCCTCTCCCGCGGCGAGTTGTCCACCGAGCTCGGCCGCTGTCTGGCCGACGCCCGGGCGGGTGCCAACCTGCCGACCGCACTCCAAGGGCTCGCCGACCGGACCGGCATCGTGAGCCTCGCCCGGTTCGTCGACGGCATGGTCGTCGCAGTCGAGCGCGGCACCCCACTCGCCGAGGTCCTTCGGGCCCAGGCCCAGGACGTGCGCGAAGCCGGCCGCCGCGCCGTCATGGAGTCCGGCGGACGCAAGGAGATCGGGATGATGATCCCGGTCGTCTTCCTCGTCCTGCCGGTCACCGTGCTCTTCGCGGTCTTCCCCGCCTTCGCCTTCCTCAAGTTCACGACCTGACCACCGACAGGAGACCGACGTGCGACACACGGCATACCGCCTCATGGCCCTCGAGCAACTCTGGCTCCATGCAGGCACGAGACCTCGACGACGGCGTGATCGCGGCGACGTGCCCGGCTGGGTGCTCATCACGGTGATGACCGCCGGACTCGTCTCGGCCTTGTGGATCTTCGCCGGCCCGGCGCTCGTCGAGATGTTCAAGGACGCCCTGTCCAGCGCGACGAACAAGAAGTAGCCGATGCGCCGCCGGACCGACCGTGGCTCGGCGGTGGCCGAGTTCGTCATGGTGTCCGGGCTCGTCGTCCTACTCGGGATGGGCGTCTTCCAACTCGGCCTCGTCGTCTACGTCCGCAACACGCTCATCGCCGCCGCCGCCGAAGGCGCTCGGACCGGCGCGCACGCCGACGCTGCTGCCGGCGACGCGGTCGCCCGGACGACCGGCTTCATCTCCGACACCCTCCCCGCGGCATACGCCCGGCAGGTGAGCTCCACCCGATCCCGCACGAGCCAAGGGGTGGCCGTCGTCGAGGTGACGATCGAGGCGCCCGTGCCGGTCATCGGCCTGCTCGGGCCGGCCGGGACGATGACGATCACCGGGCGCGCCTTCGACGAACGCCAGGTGAGCGCGCCATGAGACTCCCGTCGCTCACCCGGTATGCCGCCCGCACCCGCAGGCGGGTCCGTGCCCTGCGCCGTCGCGCTGGATCCGTCGAATCCGGCCGCGCGGTCGTCGAATTCGTCTTCCTCGGCGTGCTCCTGCTCGTCCCTCTCGTCTATCTCGTAGCCACCCTCGGCCGACTGCAGGCCGCGGCCTATTCGGCAACCACGGCGGCCCGCGAGGCCGGGCGGGCGTTCACCACGGCCGACACCGAGGCCGCAACCCAGCCGCGGGCGCATGCGGCAGCCGCCCTGGCCTTCGAGGATTTCGGCTTCGCCGAGGGCACGAGCGTGCACCTCGTCTGCGACGGGGCACCCTGCCTGCGCCCCGACGCCCGCGTGTCGGTCACGGTCACCATCCGGGTCCGCCTGCCCCTCGTGCCCGACCTGGTCGCGGGCACGATCCCCGCCGAGATCCCCGTCTCGGCCACGCACGTGGCCACCGTCGACCGGTTCGGTGGCCGATGAACAGGGCGCGTCACCGCGCGCACGCGCGGCGCGATGCCGGGCAGATCAGCGTGCTCATCATCGGGCTCTTCCTCGTCACCCTCGTCCTCATCGTCGGTGCCGTCGACGTCACCGCCGTCCAACTCGCGCGGATCCGGCTGGTCGACGCGGCCGACGCCGCAGCCCTCGACGCCGCCGACGCCCTCGATGAGCGCGCGGCATACCTGCACGGTCTGCCCGACGCGGTCGCCCTGTCCAACGAGACCGTCGCGCGAGCCGGGGCGAGCTACCTGGCCGCCCGGTCGCGTCCCGACGGCATCACGCAGTGGACCCTGGCCCCGGGCACCGGCGCCGAGGCAGACGGCACGGCCGTCGTCGCCCTCGACGCCACGGTCGAGATCCCCATGACCGGAGGCGTGCTGGCCGCCCTCGGCCGGTCGGTCACCATCCACGTGACCGGCCGGGCCCGCGCCCCCCTGGAACCCTGAGCGCAACCGCAGTTCCGTCCCGCGGGATATCGATGAGTGTGATGATCCCGGGCCTAGGCCACGGGAGCGACCTCTGAAAACATGAGGGGGAATCCGTCGCCTCGAGAAGGGCCGGCCCGCATGTCAGTCGACCGACGCCTCACCGCCACCGCGAAGATCCTCGGACACCCCCGCAACGCCTGGTATGTCGCGGCCTGGGACCACGAGGTGACCGCGGGCGGCATACTCGCCCGGACCATCTGCAACACCCCGATGGCGCTCTATCGCACCCGGGAGGGGCGGCCGGTCGCCCTCGCCGACGCCTGCTGGCACCGGCTGGCACCGCTGTCGATGGGCCGCATCGTCGGTGACGAACTCCAGTGCCCCTATCACGGGTTGCGCTTCAACCCGGCCGGGCGGTGCACCCATATGCCGGCCCAGGAGACGATCAACCCGAGCGCGGCCGTGCCGAGCTATCCCGTGGTCGCGCGCTATCGCTTCCTCTGGGTGTGGCCGGGCGATCCCGACCTGGCCGACCCGGAGCTCATCCCCGACATGCACCAGATGGACGACCCCGCGTGGGCCGGCGACGGCAAGCTCATCGACGCGGCGTGCAACTACCAGCTCGTCATCGACAACCTCATGGACCTCACCCACGAGGAATTCGTCCACTCCTCGAGCATCGGCCAGGAGGAGCTGAGCGACGCCGACTTCTCGGTCACCCACGACGACCGGCACGTGACGGTCACCCGGTGGATGCGCGGCATCGACCCGCCGCCCTTCTGGCGCAAGAACATCCGCGACAAGTTCCCCGGCTTCGAGGGCAAGGTGGACCGGTGGCAGATCATCCACTTCGAGGCGCCTTCGACGATCTGCATCGACGTGGGCGTCGCCAAGGCCGGGACCGGGGCACCCGAGGGTGACCGCAGCCAGGGCGTCAACGGCTTCGTGATGAACACGATGACTCCGCAAACCGACCGCAGCTGCCACTACTTCTGGGCGTTCATGCGCAACTACCGCCTGGACAGCCAGCTCATCACCACCCAGCTGCGTGAGGGGGTTCACGGCGTCTTCGGCGAGGACGAGCGGATGCTCAAGGCCCAGCAGGAGGCCATCGACGCCAACCCGGACCACGAGTTCTACAGCCTCAACATCGACATGGGCGGCATGTGGGCTCGGCGGATCCTCGAGCGGATGATCGCCGCCGAAGCGACCGACGTCGCGGCGGGCTGAGCGCCGATGGCCGTCGACCAGCAAGCCCATTGGCAGTCCGGCGAGGTGGTCGCCGTCGAGCCGGCCGCCGACGGCGTGACCCGGATCGTCCTGCGGACCGAACGATCCCACCGCGTGCCCCCAGGCAGTCACGTCGACCTGCTCGTGCCCGTCGAGGGCGGGCAGGAGGTCCGGTCCTATTCGGTCGTCCGGTCGGGCGCAGACGGGCGCGAGGTGACGATCAGCGTGCAACTCGCGCCGGCCTCCCGCGGCGGCTCCCGGTTCATGCACACCCTGCGGCCCGGCGACCGGGTCGAGCTGACCCAGCCGCTGCAGAACTTCCCGCTCGGCGTCGGGGCACCGCGCTATGTGCTGCTCGCCGGCGGGATCGGGATCACCGCACTCGTCGCGATGGCCGAGACCCTTCGGGCGCGGCGGGCCGACTACGAGCTGCACTACGTCGGCCGTTCTCGGGCAGTGATGGCCTATCTCGACGAGCTCGAGGCCGGGCATGCCGGCCACTTCCACGGTTACGTCGACGACGAGGGCAGGCCCCTCGACCTCGATGCCTTCCTCGACGGGATCGGGCCAGCGGACGGCACCGGCCAGGGCACCGAGCTCTACCTGTGCGGGCCGATCCGGCTCATGGACGCCGTCCGACGCGGCTGGCAGGCCCGCGGATTGCCGCCGACGAACCTGCGCTTCGAGACCTTCGGCAACTCCGGGTCCTGGGACGCGCAGCCCTTCCTCGTCGACGTCCCGGCCGCGGGCCGCACGGTCGAGGTGGGCGAATCGGACAGTCTCCTGGACGCCCTAGAACGGGCGGGCATCGACGTGCTCAGCGACTGCCGCAAGGGCGAATGCGGGCTCTGCCAGGTGGCCGTGCTCGACCTGGATGGACGCATCGACCATCGCGACGTCTTCCTCAGCGAGAGTCAGCAGCAGGCCGACATCATGATGTGCGCGTGCGTCTCCCGCGTGGTGGCCGCCGCGGAGCGCCCCGCCGACGGCGCGCGGGGTCGGGTGAGCATCGCCATCCCGTGACCGGTGAGACTCTGCACCCCTGAGGGGTGCAGAGTCTCACGCCCGGGCGACACCATGGTGTCGCCCGGCGGCATACCGGCAAGGTCAGTCGACGATCTCGGGGTTGGCGCGCAGCTCGTTCTTGCGGATCTTGCCGCTGGCCGTCCGCGGGAACGCGCCGAGGAAGCGCACCGCCTTGGGCTGCTTGTAACGCGCAAGCCGGCCCTGCATGTGGGCGATGACCTCGTCCTCGCTCAGCACCGCGCCTTCCTTCACCTGGACGACGGCCCTGGGCACCTCGCCCCACCGGTCGTCGGCGATCCCGATGACCGCGACATCGGCGACCTGCGGGAGCTCGAGGATCACCCGCTCGATCTCGGCCGGGTAGATGTTCTCGCCGCCGGAGATGATCATGTCCTTGAGCCGGTCGGAGATGAAGATGAACGACTCCTCGTCGAAGTAGCCCATGTCTCCGGAGCGGAACCACACGCCGTCGGCGAAGGCGGCCTTGGAGGCTTCCGGCTTCTGCCAGTACTCCTTGATGACGTTGGGGCCCTGGACCTGGATCTCGCCGACCTCGCCGACCTCGCAGGGCTGGTTGTCGCTCGTGCGGATGCGCACGTCGGTGAAGAAGTGCGACTGGCCCGAGGACCCGATGACGACCCGCTGCGGCGACAGGCTCGTCGCCCCGGGGGCGGTCTCGGTCATGCCGTAGCCGCCGGAGAAGGCCAGGCCTTTGGCGGCATAGGCCTCGATCACTCGCACGGGCACTGCGGAGCCGCCGCAGGCGAGGCTGCGCACCGAGGACAGGTCCGTGGTCTCCCACGCGGGGTCCTCGGCAAGCATCTGATAGGTCGTGGGCACGCCGGTGAGCTGGGTGACCTTGTGCCGCTCGATGAGCTCGAGCACGCGCGGCGCGTTGAAGCCCGCCTCGACGATGAGCGAGCCGCCCTTGAGGATGAACGGCAGCAGCCCATGGCCCAGCGAGGCGATGTGGAACAGCGGCGAGTTGAGCAGCATGATGTCGTCGCTGGCCACGTCGTAGTCGACGATGAAGTTGACCGCGCTGAACGTGAGATTGCCGTGGGTGAGCAGGGCGCCCTTGGGGCTGCCGGTGGTCCCCGACGTGTAGATGATGAGCGCCGGGTCGTCGCGGGTCACCCGCACGTCGAGGTGCTCGGAGGAGCTGGCCGCGAGGACCTCCTCGTAGTTCTCGACCGGCGCCTCGGCTCCCTCGCCCACCCGGATGAGGGTGCGCACGTCGGTGTCCCTGGCCGCGGCGAGCGACTGCCCGTCGTGGGTGGGGGCGAAGATCAGCGCCGTGGCACCGCTGTCGGTGAGCTGGTAGTGCAGCTCCGGCACCGTGAGCCGCGTGTTGAGCGGCACGTAGATCGCCCCGATCGTGCCGACCGCGAACATCACCTCGATGTATGCCGGTTGGTTCTCTCCGAGGAAGGCCACCCGATCGCCCTTGCCCACGCCGCGAGCGACGAGGGCGTTGGCCAGCCGGTCGCTCCGGTCGAGCAGCTCACCATAGGTGGTCTCCTCGCCCTGGAAGATGATCGCCCGCTTGGCCGCCGATCGGCGACACCGTCGCGCCAGCCAGCTGCCCACACCCTCGTTGTCCATCGGAGCTCCTTCGCCCTTCGTCCGGCCATCTGCACCCCCAGCATGTCCGATGCCCGTGCGCCGTCGCGCCCCCCGTCCCGCGGTGCGGGAGAACTCGTGCCGACGCCCGCGGACATCCTCACTGTCAGCCGACCAAACGGGACAGCCAGGGCGCAGCCACGTCCGGCAGCGTGGGCATCGCCGGGACGGCAACCGCGCCCGGAGCCTGCCGGGCGGTCGGCAGCGCCGTGGGGCAGGTCTGGGCAAGGGCGAGGTAGAGCGCCTGGAACGGGGCGATTCCGGTCGGCGCCGCATAGGGCCGACCGGTGTAGCTGAGCGACACCCGCCGCGAACCGTCGGGGGCGGCATACGAGAGGGTGAAGGTGCCGAAGCTGGCCCCGTCGTGGCCGTGGACGAACTGCGGCGAGCCGTCCGGCGCGGGGCACACGTCGAGCAGCTGATAGGTGCCCAGGCCGTAGCCGGGTTGATTGCCCGGCGCGGGGACGGGCGTCCGGGCGAGGTCGACGAGCTGCCGGCTCACGAGCCGACCGCCGGAGAGCGCGAGCTGGAAGCGGTCGAGGTCCTCGGCGGTCGAGACGACGGCACCGGCGCCGGAGAACACCGACGGGTCGAACGAGGCAAAGGACACGAGCGGCCCGTCGAACAGCCGGGCGTATTCGGTGAGGTGGGCGCCCTCGATCCGCGGCGTCGTCGCGAACGCCGTCTGGTGCATCCCGGCCGGGCCGAAGACCCGGCGTTCGAGCAACCGCTGGAGCGGCTGCCCGTTCACCCGCGCGAGCAGCATCCCGAGCACGACGTAGTTGGTGTTGGAATAGGACCACTGGCTGCCGGGATCGAACTGCCAGGGCAGCGCGTGGGCATCGGCCACGAGCTCGGCGTCGGTGAAGGGACGCGACACCGCCGCGCGCAGTTCCTCGAGCGTGGTGGCCGATCCGACGACGACGGCGAGATAGTCGGGAGCCCCACTCGTGTGCGAGAGCAACTGACGCAGGGTGACTGCGTCGTGCCCCGCAAGCAGCCCCGGCCACACCGACCCGACCGTCGTGTCGAGGGTCCACCGGCCCCGCTCCACCTCTTGCAGGACGAGCGCGGCGACCATCATCTTGGTCACGCTCGCCACTCGGGTCCGGTCGCCCGGCCGGGCCGGAGCGGGCGCGTCGACCCGGCGCATCCCGGCCGACCCCGACCAGTGGCCGGTCGGCCCGGCGACGTCCATCGTGACGCCGACGTAGCCGTCGACCGAGACGACCGCGTCGAGCGCGGCTTGCAGGGCCGCGGTGTCGAGGCTGCCGGAGCCGGCCCCGCGCCCGGTGGCACGGTCGAGCGCGATCGCGGACACCGGCGCGGGTCCCGTCGCGGCTCCCGAACCGGCGGGGGCCGACGCGGCTCCCGCAGCGGCCGGGGCCGAGGTCGACGCGGCGCTGCACCCGACCGCGGCGAGGACGAGCGCGGTCAACACGCGGGCGCGACGGGATCGACGAGGAAGGTGAGTCACGGCATACCCCTGTGGTGGTCGTGGTGGGAGACCCTCGAACCCCTCCTTCCTAACACGCGAGCGCCCGGAAATGCGGTCTCCGGCGATGCCGGCTCGGGCCCAGTAGGCTTGACCCTCGTGGCTGTCGACTTCGGCGAGGAGATCAAGCGCCTGCGCGCGACCATGGATTCGGTGCGCGAGGTGACGGATCTGCGCGCCCTCGGCGCCCGGATCGAGCGGCTCGAGCAGGACGCCTCGGCGCCGGACCTGTGGGACGACCCCGAGCACGCCCAGCAGGTGACCTCGGCCCTGTCCCGCGCGACCGCCGAGCGCGACCGGGTCACCGGGATGGACGCGCGGATCGCCGACCTCGAGGTGCTCGTCGAGCTCGGCGAGGAGGCTCAGGACGAGGACACCCTCGCCGAGGCCGAGCGCGAGCTCGCCGCGGTCGACAAGGCGGTCGGGGAGCTCGAGGTGCGCACCCTGCTCTCCGGCGACTACGACGCCCGCGAGGCCGTCGTCACCATCCGATCCGGCGCCGGCGGGGTCGACGCGGCCGACTTCGCCGAGATGCTCCTGCGGATGTACCTGCGCTGGGCCGAGCGGCACGGCTATCCGACCAAGGTGATGGACACCTCCTATGCCGAGGAGGCCGGGCTCAAGTCGGCGACCTTCGAGGTCAACGTCCCCTATGCCTTCGGCAATCTCGCGGTCGAGGCCGGCACCCACCGGCTCGTGCGGATCAGCCCCTTCGACAACCAGGGCCGCCGGCAGACCTCCTTCGCCGCGGTCGAGGTGGTCCCGCTCATCGAGCAGACCGACCACATCGAGATCCCCGAGAACGAGCTGAAGATCGACGTCTTCCGCTCCTCCGGCCCCGGCGGACAATCGGTCAACACGACCGACTCCGCGGTGCGGATGACCCATATCCCCACCGGCATCGTCGTGTCGATGCAGAACGAGAAGAGCCAGATCCAGAACCGCGCCGCGGCCCTGCGGGTGCTGCAGTCGCGCCTGTTGCTGCTCAAGAAGGCCGAGGAGGCCGCCACCCGCAAGGAGATGGCCGGCGACGTCAAGGCCAGCTGGGGCGACCAGATGCGTTCCTACGTCCTGCAGCCCTACCAGATGGTCAAGGACCTGCGCACCGAGCACGAGGTCGGCAATCCCACGGCGGTGTTCGACGGCGACATCGACGACTTCATCGAGGCCGGCATCCGCTGGAAGCGCAGCCAGGAGCGCGCCCAGCGCTGAGCGCCCGGACCCGCGGGCCGGGCGTCAGCCCGAGTGCGTCGTCACGCCGTATGCCGTGCGGTTGGCCAACGCCCAGCGGGCGAGTGCCTGCGCGGCCAGGGCGCTCGCGACGATGATCCCGCCCATGAGGACCCACCCCCACCGGCCCATCCCCACGCAGAGGAGGGCCACGAGGGGCGGACCGAACACCGCCATGAGCGAGAAGCCGAGGCTCGCGAAGCCCTGGTACTGCCCCTGCCGCTCGTGCGGCGCCAGACCCATCTGCAGCGCCCAGGTGCCACTGGACCCGACGATCTCGCCGGCCACGTGGACGAGCGCGCCGGCGACCAGCACGGTGACCGCCGCCCAGGGCGGCATACCCTCGGCGAAGCCGATGAGCGCGAACCCGGCGGCGATGAGCAGCGAGCCCCGCACGAGCGCACGCCCGCCGCGCGGGACGCTGTCCGCCGAGCGGGACAGCCGCACCTGCAGGAGGGTCACGGCGAGGGTGTTGAGCAGGAGCATCACCGCGATGATCACGGTCGGGGCGTTCGTGCGTTGGGAGACGAACAGGGCCACCCCGAGCTCGGCGACGACGAAGTGGGTGGCGAAGACCGACGTCGCGAGGCACACGGCGACATAGGGCCGGTCACGCAGCACGGCCAGCCGCGGCTCGCCCGCCGCGACCGGGTGCGGCGGCAGATGGACCAATCGGGTCGAGTTCCACGCCGCGAGGGCGGTGAGCACGCCCGCGCCGACGAAGACCGCGACGTATGCCGCCGTCGTGTCGACGAGCAGCGCGGCCCCGCCGGCGAGTGAGCCCAACCCGATGGCGCTGTTGGTCACCGCACGCAGGTAGGCCTTGAAGGCGACCCCGCGGCCCCCGAGCGCGATCTGGGCGATGATCCCGTTGCGGACGGCGTTGGCCGACGCGGCGAGCGCCGCCTCGGCCCCGAGCAGGATCGCCAGGACGAGTGGGCTGCGAGCGAGCACCGGCAGCGGGGTCGCGACCGCGGCCAGCGCCATGATCCAGGTGAGCACCTCCCGCGGGCCCCGGGTGTCGCCCAGGTGCCCCGCCGGCAGCGAGGCCGCGAGGCTGGCCAGCCCGGCGATCGAGGTGGCGAGGGCCACCTCGGCCACCGAGAAGCCCATGTGCCGGGTGAAGTAGATCGCGGAGGTCGTCGTCACGGCCCCGCCGCCGAAGCGGGTGGCGAAGGAGCCGATCGCGAGCACCCGCAGCTGGGGATCGACGGGTATGCCGCGCCGGGTGAGCGCCTCGGGGGTCGGCGGCATACCCCCTCCTCAGCTGGACGGTTGGCGTGGCCGGAAGCCCGCCGGACCGCGGTCGGTCGTGGACCACGCAGGTGTCTTGACATCAAGATAGTAGGTACCCGGAAAGCGCTCGGGCAATCGGTTTCGATCCGCCGGAGAGCGGGGAGATCACGCCACGCCCGCCACGCCAGTCACAGGAGTAACTCGGGTTTCCCGGAAAGCGCGCGTACCCTCGATGAGACACGGCAGCGCGCCAGCCTGCTCCGACGGCCGGGGAGCCGTCGATCCGGCAGGTGGCCCAGACCCGGAAAGACCACATGATCCTGTTCGACACGGTCACCAAGACCTACCGCCAGTCCACTCGCCCGGCCCTGGCCGAGGTGAGCCTGGAGGTGGCCCGCGGTGAGTTCGTCTTCGTTGTCGGCTCGTCCGGCTCCGGCAAGTCGACCCTGCTGCGGCTGGTCATCCGCGAGGAGCGGGCCACCTCGGGGCGGGTCCTGGTCGCCGGCCGCGAGCTCGACCGGTTGCCCGACCGCGGGGTGCCGCTGCTCCGCCGTGAGGTGGGCACGGTCTTCCAGGACTTCCGGCTGCTGCCCAACAAGACGGTCCACCAGAACGTGGCCTTCGCCCTCCAGGTGATCGGCAAGTCCCGTTCGGTCATCCGCCAGACGGTGCCCGAGACGCTCGCGACGGTCGGACTCGAGGGCAAGGAGAAGCGGCTGCCCCACCAACTGTCCGGCGGGGAGCAGCAACGGGTGGCGATCGCCCGGGCGATCGTCAACAAACCGTCGATCCTGCTGGCCGACGAACCCACCGGCAACCTCGACCCCGCGACGAGCCGGGAGATCCTCCTGCTTCTCGAGCGGATCAACCGGGCCGGGACGACCGTCGTCATGGCCACCCACGACCACGAGATCGTCAACGAGTCCCGCAAGCGGGTGCTCGAGCTCGACGACGGTCGCCTCGTGCGCGACCAGCCGGAGGGCGACTACGGCCAGCTCAACTCGGCGATCCGGGGGGCCCGGGTGATGGCCGAGCTCGACGACGAGCTGCGGGAGGCCGTTGCCGCCAACGACCCCGGCCCGCCGACCGGGGCGACCCGCCTCCTGCGGATGCCGCACCGGCATACCCGATCGTCCGGCAGCGCGTCGAGCGGCTCGACGAGCGCAGCTGCGACGGCCACCGAGGAGCGTGACTGACCATGCGCCTGGGTTTCGTCCTCGGCGAGCTGCTCACCGGCCTGCGCCGCAACCTGTCCATGGCAGTCTCGGTCGTCCTCGTGACGATGATCTCCATGTATCTGCTCGGCCTCGGCCTGCTCGCCCAACGGCAGGTCGACACGATGAAGGACTACTGGTACGACCGGGTCCAGGTGTCCGTCTTCCTCTGCGTCCAGGGTTCGCAATACGCCAACTGCGGCGGCAAGGCGACGACTGCGGCGCAGCGCGAGCAGATCCGCAGCCAGCTCGAGCAGATGAAGCCCCCGGTGAAGGACGTCTTCTACGAGTCGCAGGCCGAGGCCTTCGCGCGGTTCAAGGAGCAGTTCAAGAACAGCCCGCTCGGCGAGCAGGCCACCGAGCGCGCCTTCGCCGACTCCTTCCGGGTGAGCCTCGCCGACGCCTCGAAGTACGACGTCGTGGTCTCCTCCTTCCAAGGCGCTCCCGGGGTGGGCCGCGTGCAAGACCAGAAGCAGTTGCTCGACCGCTTCTTCGCCTTCATGAACGTCGTCTCGTGGGCCGCGATCGCCCTGTCCGCGCTCATGGTGCTCTGCGCGATCCTGCTCATGGCCACGACGATCCGCCAGACCGCCTTCTCCCGCCGCCGGGAGACCGGGATCATGCGCCTGGTCGGTGCCTCCAATGCGACGATCCAGCTGCCCTTCGTCATGGAGACCGTCGTCTCCTCGATCCTCGGGGCCGGCCTGGCGCTCACCCTCCTGTGGGCGACCGTCCGCTACGGGGTGAGCGGCTACCTGTCGCGGGCCCTGCTCGACACCGCCTTCATCGGGGTGCCCGACGTCCTCGCCGTCGGGCCGTGGATCCTCGGTGGGGTCATGGGGCTGGCAGTGGTCACCTCGTGGCTCACCCTCCGTCGTTACCTGAGGGTGTGAGCGTGGAGCGAGCCCGCACCGGCGGGATTCACAGCGGCCGGCGCCCCGCACCGGCTGTGTCCTGTGGTACCACAGGGACTGATGATGCCTAGCCGACCCCCTGCGACGCCGCGGCGGAGGTATGCCGCCCTCACGTCCTTCGTGTGCGCCGCCAGCCTCCTCGCGGGCCTGACCCCGCAGGCCGCGGCCGACGTCGGCGACGAGAAGCGCAAGGCCGACCGGCGGGTCGCCCAACTCCAGCAGTCGATCGACGGGGTGAGCGCCGACCTCGCCACGGCATACACCGCACTGCAGACGACGACGGCGCAACTGGCCGTCGCCGAGTCGAGGCTGGCGGCGGCCCGAGCCACCGCCCGCGCCGCGGACGAGCACAACGCGGCGGTCGCCACCCAGCTGAGCGTGGCCCAGGCCAACGAGTCCCGCGCGCAGGAGACGCTCGCGAAGAACACCGCCACCCAGGACCAGACCCAGCACGACCTCGACGCCTTCGCGGCAGGCCTGTTCCAGGACGGCGACGGCGGTCAGTTGGCGGTCGCCCTCGGCGCGACGAGCGCCGACGACTTCGCCAGCCGGCTCGTCTACGCCGACACGGTCACCGAGATGACGACCAAGTCGCTCGCCGACCTCGCCGCCGCCAAGGCCGACGGCGCCGCGACCCAGGCCTATCTCACGTCCGTCCGGGCCGAGGTGGCCGAGCTCAAGCGGCAGGCGGAGGTCGCCCTCGCCGCGGCGAATGCGGCCAAGACCGAGGCCCAGTCGGCCAAGGACCAGCTCGACTCCCTCGCGGCAACCCAGCGCAACCAGACGGCGGCCCTCGAGGCCCGTAAGGCCGAGGAGACCGCCCAGCTCGCCCAGGCGGAGGCCGACCAGGCCGCCCTCCAGGCGATGCTCGTCGAGCAGGCCCGCAGGGCGCGCGAGGCTGCGGCAGCTGCGGCGGCGGCCGCGGCAGCCGCTGCAGCGGCCGGCAAGAAGTCGAACACCCAGACCGGCACCAGTTCGCCGCCCTCCTCGGGTGGCTTCCTCAGCTACCCGGCGAGCGGACCGATCACCTCGTCCTTCGGCCTGCGCTACCACCCGATCCTGCTGGTCTGGAAGCTGCACACCGGCACCGACTTCGGGATTGCCTGCGGCACGCCGGTGCGCGCCGCCGCCGACGGCGTGGTGATCAGCTCCGGCTGGGGCGGTGGGAACGGCAACCGGCTCGTCATCGACCACGGCATCCAGCGGGGGGTCGACCTCGCCTCGACCTACAACCACCTCTCGAGTTTCGTCGTACACAGCGGGCCGGTCCGTCGCGGCCAGGTCATCGCCTATTCCGGGAACACCGGCTACTCCACCGGGTGTCATCTGCACTTCGAGACCCTCGAGGACGGCAGGTTCGTCAATCCGATGACCTGGCTCTGACCCGCGCCCGGTGGGGCCTTCGGGCTCGGGGACGGCATGACCGACCGGGTAGCGTGTGACCCGAACGTCTGCGCGTGGATGCGGACACGCGGCGAGGACGCGCCGGGATTCGGAGGGACGAGCAGTGGCGAAGGAACGCGGCCGCAAGGTCGTCGCGAGCAACCGCAAGGCCCGCCACGACTACCACATCGAGGACACCTTCGAGGCCGGGCTGTCGCTCATGGGCACCGAGGTCAAGGCCCTGCGCGCGGGTCGCTGCTCGCTCGTCGACGGCTTCGCCCAGTTCTCCGGCGACGAGCTGTGGCTCGAGGGCGTGCACATCCCCGAATACACCCAGGGCACGTGGACCAACCACGCACCGCGGCGGCGGCGCAAGCTGCTGCTGCACCGCGAGGAGCTGGACAAGATCGCGAGCAAGACCCGGGAGAAGGGCAAGACGATCGTGCCGCTCGCGGTCTACTTCAAGGACGGCCGGGCCAAGGTGGAGATCGCCCTGGCGACCGGCAAGAAGCACTACGACAAGCGTCATGCCCTGCGCGAACGTCAGGACCGGCTCGAGGCCGAGCGGGCGATCCACAGCAAGAGCGACCGGTGAAGGCCACCAGACGGTATGCCGTCGCGCTGGGTCTGCTCGTCCTGGCCACCCTCGGGCTGCTCACCGCCCCCGGCCTCGCGAGCGCCGACGCCCACGCCGGCACGACGGTCACCACGGGTTGGGCCGACGTCGACCGGATGCCGAGCTTCGCCGCCGACTACGTCCTGGACAAGGACGGCGGGTTGAGCGTCACCGAGACGATCAGCTACACCTTCGACCCCGCGGCCGGCGCACGGCACGGGATTTTCCGCTCGATCGTCGTGCGGCAGGGAGTCGAGGGTCGCACCGACGTCTACCGCTACTACGCGCTCAGCGGGGTCTCGGTGAGCAGCCCGACCGGCGCCAACACCCAGGTGGCCCTCGTCGACGACGGCACCGCGGTGACGATCAAGATCGGCTCGGCCCAGGTCACGGTGAGCGGCACCCAGACCTACGTCGTGCGCTACCGGCTGGCCAACGTCGCCAACCCGTTCACCGACAGCCAGACCGCCGAGCTCTACTACAACGTCTTCGCCGACGACACGATCCCCAAGAGCCGGGTCACGGTGCGGGTGGCCGCGCCGGCGGCCTCGACCGAAGTGCGGTGTGTCCGCGGCACGAGCGGCGACTGTCAGGGGGCGACCGCTGGCTCGCCCTCGACCTTCACGGTGACCGACCTCGGTGCCGGTGAGGACCTCACCATCGCGGCCCGCTATCCGTTGTCCGCCTTCGGCGTGCTCGCCCCCGACCTTCGCCAGGGGTCGACCTCGGGTGCCCCCGGCTCGGGCATGAGCGAGGCAGTGGCGCGGGCAGCCACCCTCGCCTCCCTCGCGGGCGGGATCCTCCTTCCGCTCGCCGCCGCCGTCGGGATGGGCGTGCTCGTGGCCACCCGCGGCCGCGACGAGTGGTATGCCGGTCTCACCCCCGGTCTCACCCCTGGCCCGACCGACCGTCCGACCGACCGTCCGACCGACGCGACCGGGGCGGGACCGGACGGCATACCGGTGCGACGGGGGCGGATGCCCACGATCGCCGTCCAGTTCACGCCACCGGCGGGAGTGCAACCGGGCCTGGTCGGGACGATCATCGACGAATCGGCCGACACCGTCGACGTCTCCGCGACCGTCATCGACCTGGCCGTCCGCGGCTTCCTGCGGATCGAGGAGGTCAAGGAGGGGATGTTCTCGCGCACCGACTGGCACCTCGTCCAGTTGGCACCGCCCGCCGGCCAGACGCTGCGTCCCTACGAGGTGACCCTGCTCCAGGGGATCTTCCGGGACGGGCCCGAGGTCATGCTCTCCCAGCTGAAGAACCACTTCGCCTCGACCCTGTCCTCGGTGCGTGACCAGATGTACGGCGAGGTGCTCGACCGGCAGTGGTTCCGCAAGTCCCCGCAGACCCAGCGGGCGATCTGGCGGGGGCTGGGCTTCTTCCTCGTGGGTGCCGGCTTCGTCGCGACCTTCGCCTACGGCACGATCTCCCGCGGCATCGACCGGGCCAGTGGGCTGAGCCTGCCCATCCCGTCCGGCTATGTACTCGGCGGGGGCCTCGTGCTCGCCGGCATCCTCGTCGTCATCCTCGGGGCGCGGATGGCCGCCAAGACCGCCCAGGGCTCGGCCGTGCTCGCCCAGTCGCTCGGCTTCAAGCAATACCTCGTCACCGCTGAGGCGAACCAGATCCGCTGGGAGGAGGCGCGGGACGTCTTCTCCCGCTACCTGCCCTATGCGATCGTCTTCGGGGTCGCGAAGCGGTGGGCCTCGACCTTCCAGCAGGTGGCCGCAGCTGCCGCCGCCGCGGGGCACGTCGTCCTCATGCCCGACTGGTACATCTACCAGGGCGCGCTGTTCCCCGACTTCGGCAGCATCGTCGACGGGGTCGACTCCTTCTCGACGACCGCAGCGGGCACCTTCGTCTCGACCCCGGGCTCGTCGGGTGGCTCCGCCTTCGGTGGTGGCGGCGGCTTCTCCGGCGGCGGCGGGGTCGGCGGCTCGTCCTCCGGGTCGTGGTGAGCAAGCGATCCGACGCGGCCGCACCGTCTCCGGTCGACGTCGAGGCGGTGCAGCGGCATACCGTCCGCACGCTCGTGTCGACCCAAGTGCTCGGCGGGCTGGGGGTCGGGGCCGCGGTCTCGGTCAACGCGATGCTCGCCAAGGACGTGTCCGGGGTGGAGAGCCTCGCCGGCGTCGCCCAGACCTGCGCAGTCCTCGGCACCGCCGGCGTGACGCTGCTGCTCGCGCACGTGATGGACCGGCGAGGACGGCGGGTCGGGCTCTCCCTCGGCTACCTGCTCGGCGCTCTCGGCACCGGCGTGTCCATCCTCGCCGGCGTCGTCCGGGTCTTCCCGCTGTTGCTCGTCGGTGCCGCCCTGCTCGGCGCGACCACCGCGGCCAACAACCAGAGCCGGTATGCCGCCACCGACCTGTCCCAGCCGCAGCATCGGGGCCGGGACCTCTCGATCGTCGTGTGGGCCACGACGGTCGGCTCGGTCCTCGGGCCCAACCTGAGCGGACCGGGCAAGGCCCTGGCGGGCGCCGTCGGCCTGCCGCCGCTCACCGGTGCCTACCTCTTCTCCGGCGTAGGCATGATCGCGGCCCTCGTCGTCATGCTGCTGCGTCTGCGCCCCGATCCGCTCGTGCTCGCCCGCGCCGCGCACCTGCGCGCCGCCCAGCCGCGCGATGCCCACCAGCGCGACGGCATACCGGCACCGACCGAGCGGGCCTCCGGCTGGGCGCTCCTGCGCGCCGATCGGACGCTGCGCCTCGCGGCCCTCGGGATGGCCCTCGCGCACGCCGTCATGGTGTCGGTCATGGTGATGACCCCGATCCACATGGACCACGGCCACGCCACCCTCGAGATCATCGGCCTGGTGATCAGCATCCACATCCTCGGGATGTACGTCTTCTCCCCGCTCGTCGGCATCGCCGTCGACCGGTGGGGCAGTTGGCCCGTGCTCGCCGCCGGCGGGGTCGTCCTGCTGCTGTCCCTCGCCCTCTCGGGCACGACCCACGCGGGCGGATCCTGGCAGCTGGGCGTCGGGTTGTTCCTCCTCGGCGTCGGCTGGTCGCTCGCGACGATCGCCTGCTCGACCCTCGTCACCGCCGCCTCGACCCCCGTGACCCGACCGGCCGTCCAGGGCGTCACCGACCTGCTGCAGAGCCTCACCGCCGCGCTCGGCGGTGCCGTCGCCGGGGTGATCGTCGGCGGTCCCGGGTATGCCGCCCTCAACGGCTTCGCGGCCGTGCTCGCCCTCGGGGTGCTCGGGGCCGCCTGGGAGGTGCGGCGCACGGCATACCGGGCGGAAACGGCACCGTCTCGCCGGTAGGGTGAAGGCGAACGAGGGCCGGGCGCGAGGAGGTGACATCCTGACCTCCACGGCAGGGCGGGACACCGCCCACGAGCACCCGGCAGGGCTCACGCGACGGATCCGGCGAGAGTTCGAGGACATCCGCTACGCGTGGGGCGACCAGGCCGGCCGGATGGGGATGCTCGGCTCGGCGCTCATCCTCCTGGGCAGCTTCGGGCCCCAGACGCTGCCCAACGACAACCTCTGGCGCGACGTGCCGGTCCTCGGCTGGTTCCAGACCCGGGCCGGGCTCATCGCCGGGCCGGGGATCATGTTTGTCGGGGTCATGCTCCTGCTCGACGCCTGGTTGCGGCTGCGCCCGGGAGCACCGGGACACCGCCCGCTCACCCGCGGCACGGTCTGGCTGTGGTCGCTCCCGCTGCTGTTCGCCCCGCCGCTGCTGTCCTTCGACGCCTATTCGTATGCCGCGCAGGGCGAACTCGTGCACCGGGGGCACGACCCCTATCGGGAGGGACCTGGGGTCCTCGGCGACCTGTTCACCGCCCAGGTCGACAACTACTGGCGCGACACCCCCGCCCCCTACGGGCCGCTCTCTCTCCAGCTGCAGCACCTCATCGTCGACCTCACCGGCCACAACGCCTATCTCGCGGCGATCCTCGTGCGCATCCCCGCCTTCGTCGGCGTCCTGCTCCTGTCGGTCTACCTGCCGAGGCTGGCCCGGATCACCGGCTACGACCGCGAGACGACGATCTGGCTGGCCGTGCTCAACCCCCTCGTGCTCCTGCACTTCGTCGGCGGAGCGCACAACGACAGCCTCATGCTCGGCCTCATGGTCTTCGGGCTGTGGGCCGCGGCGAGTCGGCACCTGGTCTGGGGAGCCGTCGTCGTCGCGGCCGCCGCCTCCATCAAGCAACCCGCCGCGGCGGCCATCCTCGCGGTGGCCGCCCTGCACGCGTGGCGCAGCAAGGGCTGGGTGATGCCGACCAACCGCGAGCTGGTCCGGCCGGTCCTCGCGGCGGTGGGGGTCTTCGTCGCGGCCTTCGTAGGGATCAGCCTCGCCTGCGGGCTGGGGTTCGGGTGGATCACCGCCCTCGGGGTGCCCAACACGATCCGCTCGATGCTCTCGCCCTTCACCCTCGTCGGCACCGGGGTGGAGTGGGTGCTCGTGCAGCTGGGGTTGGTCGCCGAGAACGCCGTCGTCCCCTGGTTCCAGCGGATCGGCCAGGTCATCGGCCTGGTCGTCACGGCCTGGCTCATCTGGCGGTTCAAGGCGCGCCATCCGGTGCGCACCCTCGGCTGGATCCTGCTCGTGCTCGTCTTCACGGGTCCGGTCGTGCACCCCTGGTACGTCCTGTGGGGCGGGCTGTTCTTCGCGATGACCGAGTCGGGGCTGCGGGCCAGGCGGATCGCCGTGTGGGCCACGGTCGGCCTGGTGATCTACTCGGTCGTCGACGCCTCGACCCGCAACTACCCGATCTCGGTGTCGGTCGGCGTGCTCGCCTCGCTCGCCCTCGTGTGGATCACCTCCGGGCACGACCGCACCCTGGCCCCCAACCGGGTCCCCGGGCGCCGTCGGGCCGAACGGGGAACCTCGTCCTGACCCGCCGGAGGGGCTGGCAGGTGCCCAGGCCCGCTCGGCCCGGGAATGCGGTCGACCGGAAGGTGCGTTGCACGGCATACTGGATGCCTTGCTGGATCCATTGACAAGTGCACAGCGTGACGTGGCCTCACCCCGGAATTCGACTCAATTCCACTCAAGGGGGTGATCGGTTTCGACGGTGGTCGTCATCGCCGGAGAAGCGGGCCGAGGACGCACGGTCATCTCGTCAACGATCCGTGCAAACCCATAGGTGCCAACGCAAAGCGCACCGACTTCGCCCTCGCCGCCTGAGCGAGCCTCGAAGTCCGTCAGCCTGAGCTAGCTTCCGACTCAGTGCCTGGCGTCAGCTAGGGAGCTCACCACGCCGTCATGTCGGGGGGCGGCGTGGGACATCCACTCGACTGGGCCTGTCAGGGAACGTGTGCGCGCGAGCCCTGGGGCCGAGAAAATCCGCAGCGCACTGCGCCCGGAGAAGTCCGGCCATCACGTCATCGGACGCGGGTTCGATTCCCGCCACCTCCACACCGCCCGGCCGCAGATATGCCGGGTGGTCACGTCACGCTGTGCACGCAGTCGCGCGCACACCTCAGACCGTCACGGTGCGCCCGAGCGCCCGGGCGTAGTCGACCGGCACGATCTCCTTGCCCATCGGCACGAGCGAGACGGGCACGAGCTTGAGGTTGGCCAACGCGAGCGGGATGCCGACGATCGTCAGCGCCTGGGCGATCGCCGTCGTGATGTGCCCGAGAGCCAGCCACCAGCCGAACAGCAGGATCCACACGACGTTGCCCAGGGTGGACGCAGCCCCCTTGTCGGGGGCATCGACGATCGTGCGGCCGAAGGGCCACAACGCGAAGCTCGCCATCCGGAAGGAGGCGATACCCCAGGGGATGGTGACGATGAGTAGACAGGCGAGCACGCCCGCGGCGAGATAGGTGAGCCAGAGCCAGAAGCCGGCGAAGACGACCCAGATGATGTTGAGGATGGTGCGCATACGGGCGAACCTTCGGTGAGGCCAGCGGTCGGTTGAAGAGTGGCGAAGGGCTCAGGCCGGAGCAGCCGCGCCGTCGGCGGCTTCCTGCGCGGCGACCGCGCGGTGGACCTCGGCCATGTCGAGGGCCTTGAGCCGGGTGAGCACGTCTTCGAGCGCCGGACCCGGCAGGGCGCCGGCCTGACGGAAGACCAGGACCCCCTCGCGGAAGGCCATGATCGTGGGAATCGAGGTGATCTCCAAGGCCCCGGCGAGCGCCTGCTCGGCCTCGGTGTCGACCTTGCCGAAGACCACGTCCGGGTGCGAATCCGAGGCCTTCTCGAAGACGGGGGCGAACATCCGGCACGGACCACACCAGGCGGCCCAGAAGTCGACGACGACGATGTCGTTGTCGAGGATGGAGCGCTCGAAGGTGTCAGCGGTGAGTGCAGTCGTTGCCATGTCCGGGCCAACGTGCGCGGCGATCCTGCTATTCCGCCGAGAGCAGTTGCCACGAGGCGCGCAGCGAGATCGACACCGAGTGCTCGCCCGCCTCGACCGGCAGTCCCCCCGCGTCGGAGGCCTTGGCCAGGAACATCTCCCGACGCGGCATCGGCGCGAGCATGCCGCCCTCGTCCTCGGTGATCGCGAGGACGCGGCCGAGCCGGCTGCCGGACAGGGCGGCATACTGCTGCGCCTTGGCCAGGGCGTCGGCGTAGGCGAGTTCGCGCGCGCGCTCCACGAGCGGCCCGCGCTCGGCGATGTCGAGGGTGATGCCGTCGATGACGAGGCTGTCGCCGGCGGCGGCCGCGACCGCGTCAACGAGGGCGTTGAGGCTGCCGAGGTCCCGCACCCGCAGCGCGAGCTGGTGGTATGCCGTGTAGCCGGCCACCGCGGTGCCCTCGCGGTCCCACCTGGGCTGGACCGAGGCCCCGGTCGAGGCGATGTCCCGATCCCGAAGGCCGTGCGCCCGGGCGGCGCTCGAGACCGCGCGAACTGCGGCGTTGCCGGCGGCGAGCGCGGCGGCCACCCCGGTCGCGTCCGCGCGGATCCCCAGAGCCACCCGGACGACGTCCGGAGTTGCCGAGGCGCTGCCGTGCCCGCCGACCGAAACCCGAGCCGGACGGGGGCCACGAGGGCGGCCCCGCTGGTCCGGCAGGGATCCGTCGTCGAACGCGTCACCGGCGTGCGTCATGACGTCACTGTAGGCATCCCGGGATGCCCCCACGAGGCGGAGTGCGCTGACGGATGTGACAGTTGAGTCTGAATATGGCGGATGGTGCTGGTGCGGTGAGCCGAAGGACAGTCGTCGCCCGATTCCGCGCTGTGCGCTCGAATCGCGACCTACCCTGACAAGAGCGACGGTGGGGCGTTCGCAGCCACCGCTCGGCAGGCCGTGGAGAGGGGTCAGGGGTGCGCATCCGGATCGTCCGGGGATCGCAGGCGGCGGCAACGCCGCCCGCCCGCACCGCTGTGGCCCGGCCGACACCCGCGCGCCGACCCACGTCCGGGCGCGGCCTCACGTGGGCGTCGTCGGTGATCGCGGCCGTCGGTCTCGGCGCAGCGGCCCTCGTCCCGCCCCCAGGGGAGGCCGAGTCGGCCCGCGGGCTGCCGATCCGGCAGCTGACACCGCTGTCCGAACGCGCGCGGCCCGCGGATCTGTGGCGTGCGTTCACCCTCGACGTCGCGGCGGTCGCGCGTACGCAGCGGGACGCCGACCTCGACCCCGGGCCGGACCCGCCAGCAGAGGAGGAGGTCGAGGTCGACCCGATCCTCACCGTCCTGCCCATCGACCAGGTGACCGAAGTGACACCCGACCTGCCGGTAGAGGTGCTCGCCCTCCAGGAATCGCTCGCGCTGCAGGTGCAGGTGACCGGCGCCCAAGCCGGCGCGGTGGGCATCCCGATCACCGTGCTCGCGGCATACCGGCAGGCGGAGGCGCTCTCCGCGGGCGCGAGCCCCGGCTGCCACCTCCCGTGGTGGCTGCTTGCGGGCATCGGCCGAATCGAGTCGGGCCACGCCCAGGGGGGCCGGGTCGACGCCGTGGGCACCACGCGCGGCCGCATCCTCGGCCCGCTGCTCGACGGATCGCTCCCGGGCACCGCCGTCATCCGCGACAGCGACGGAGGACGGCTCGACGGCGACGCCCGCTTCGACCGTGCGGTCGGACCGATGCAGTTCCTCCCGTCCACCTGGCAGGGCTACGCGCGCGACGGCAACGGGGACCGGATCCTCAACCCCCACAACGTCTTCGACGCTGCGACGGGGGCTGCGGCCTATCTGTGTCGGGCCGGCGGCGACCTCTCGACCGACGCCGGACGCGCGCGGGCCGTGCTCGCCTACAACCACTCGGATGCCTACCTGCGGGCCGTGCTCGCCTGGGCTTTCGCCTACCGCGACCACGCGGTCGCCGCCGCCGACCAGCCGGGTTCGATCACCCAGGGGACGGCGCCGACCCCCACTCCGACCCCGACTGCCACGCCCACCTCGACGACGGAGCCCACGGCGACGACGGAGCCCACGGCGACGACGGAGCCCACGGCGACGACGGAGCCCACGGCGACGACGGAGCCCACGGCGACGAGCGCCCCATCGACGACCCAGCCCGATCCCACCACCGCAAGCACGGCGCCCAGCAGCTCGGCCCCTCCCCCCACCAGCGACGGACCCACGGACCCGCCCGCCTCGAGCGCGGCCGTTCCCGCCCCGAGCACCACAGCGGTCGCGGCGGAGCCGCCGACCACCACGGGTTAGTCGACGCGGCATACCCTGGCCCGGTGCGCGCTCGGTGGCCCGCCTGGGCCTTCCTGCTCCTGCTCGGGGCCCATCTCGTCGCGCTCTACTGGCCACGGATCGACGCGACGGGCGCGCCAGGTGGATCGGACAAGGCGATGCACCTGCTCCTCTTCGGCGCACCGGTGCTGGCCGGCGTCCTGTGGTTGGGGCGACCCGTGGTGATCGGGCTGGCCTTCCTCGCGCACGCGCCGACGAGCGAGTGGATGCAGGCGAGCTTCCTGCCGGGCCGGTCCGGCGATCCGCTCGACGCCGCATGGGACTGCGTCGGCGTCGTCCTCGGGCTGCTCCTCGCGTGGCTCGTGCTGCGGCGGCGGCAGACGGCGCGGGCGTCCTCGACCCGCTGGTAGAATGGACCACTCGGCCGGGCTTCCGGCCGCATCCGGGCGCACCACGCGCCTGAGGCACGTCTTACCCGGTCGCCCCAGACTTCCCGGCGGCTCGAGACGCGTCTCCCTCGAGCTGTCGAAAGTAGTTGAGCAACCCATGCCCCCCACCTCACGATCCGGCATGCCCAAGAAGGCCCGCTGGACCTCCGCCCAGAAGGCGGCCCGCACGAAGGCCGGCGCGACTACCGCGGCCAAGAAGCCGCACCGGGGCCAAGCGCCCCGCCCCGAGCGCACCGAGCGCCCCGGGAAGTCGGAACGACCCGCGCGGCCCGAGCGCTCCCCTCGCTTCGAGCGAAGCGAGTCCACCGAGCGTTTCGAGCGACCCGCACGCCCCGGCAGCTCGGCACGCACCGAACGCTTCGAGCGACCCGAGCGCCGGCGCTTCGACGGCGAACGGCCCGAGCGCTCCTCCCAAGGCCGTGGTCGCGACGAGCGACCCCGATTCGCCTCCCGCGACGAGCGACCCCGATTCGCCTCCCGCGACGAGCGGCCCCGGTTCGCCTCCCGCGACGAGCGGCCCGACCGCCCGGCCCGCGACACCGCCGACCGGTATGCCGCCCCCAGCCGGGGCGCACGGCCCGACCGCGATCGCGGGGAGCGCACGGCATACCCGCGCTTCGACGGCGACCGGCCCCGCGACCGGCGCTACGGCGACGACCAGCCCCGCGACCGGCGCTACGGCGACGACCGGCCCCGCGACCGGCGCTTCGGCGACGACCGGCCCCGCGACCGCCGCTACGGCGACGACCGGCCCCGCGACCGGCGCTACGGCGACGACCGGCCCCGCGACCGGCGCTTCACGACCGAGACGCCCGCACGTGGGCAGGACGCCGAGGCCGAGCGGCTGGAAGCGGACCGCTGGACGTCGTCGGCCCGGCGACCGCTGACCGACGGCCCGGTGTCGATCGCCCCGGACAACGGCTTCGCCGCGCTCGGCCTCGCCCCGCGGCTCGTCGAACGGCTGGCCCGTGAGGGCATCACCGAGCCGTTCCCCATCCAGGCGAGCACGATCCCCGACGCCCTCGCCGGCCGGGACGTCCTCGGCCGCGGGCGCACCGGCTCGGGCAAGACCCTCGCCTTCGGGCTCCCGACGCTGGCCCGCCTCGCCCATGAGCCGACCGAACGCGAACCCGGGCGTCCCCGGGCGCTCGTCCTCGTGCCCACCCGCGAGCTCGCCATGCAGGTGTCCGACGCCGTCGAACCGCTCGTCCACGTCCTCGGGCTGCGGCACAAGCTCGTGGCCGGCGGACTGTCCTACACGACCCAGATCGCGGCGCTCCACCGCGGGGTGGACCTGCTCGTCGCCACCCCGGGCCGGCTGCTCGACCTGCTCGAGCGGGGGGCGGTCGACCTGGGTGCCGTCGAGGTCGCCATCGTCGACGAGGCCGACCACATGGCCGAGATGGGCTTCCTTCCCGAGGTGACCTCGATCCTCGACCGCGCGCCCACGGGCGGGCAGCGGATGCTCTTCTCGGCGACCCTCGACAACGGGGTGGACGAGCTCGTCCAGCGCTACCTGCACGACCCGGTCACCCACCAGACCGACGAGGCGACGGCCGCGGTGACGACGATGCGCCACCTGGCCCTGCTCATCGACCCGCAGGACAAGAAGCCGGCGACCGCCGAACTTGCCGCCCGGGACGGACGCACGATCGTCTTCGTCCGCACCAAGCTCGGCGCCGACCGGGTGGCCGGTCAGCTGCGTGAGTCCGGGGTGCGTGCCGCCGCCCTGCACGGGGGCCTCACCCAGGGTGCCCGAAACAAGGTGCTCGGCGCCTTCCGCGACGGCCGCCTGCCGGTCCTGGTCGCCACGGACGTCGCTGCCCGCGGCATCCACGTCGACGACGTCTCGCTCGTCCTGCAGGTCGACCCGCCCACCGACCACAAGGACTACGTCCACCGGGCCGGGCGCACGGCCCGGGCCGGCGAGGAGGGCACCGTCGTCACCCTCGTGCTCCCCCACCAGCGTCGAACCGTCGAGCGCCTCCTGCGCGAGGCCGGGGTGGATTCTCCGCTCACGAAGGCATCGCTCGGCGGCGACGCCCTCCTGGCCGCGGGCGCCCGCGCTCCCTCGGGGCAGCCGGTGTCCGACGAGGACCTACGCCACCTGCTCGAACCCGCGCACCGGCGCGGGCCCGGCGGCGCGCGGGGCCCGCGGCACGGCCGCTCGTGGAGCGGCGGCCCGCCGGAGCGTCGCACGGGTCCGCGCCGACCGGCCCGGGCGGTGCGAGACTAGGGCCGTGCCCAGCGAGGAGACGGCATACACGACCGGGCGGTTGCTCGTCGCGACCCCCGCAGTGGAGGGCGACGCCTTCCGCCGGTCGGTCATCCTCATGCTGCATCACGACGACGACGGGGCTCAGGGAGTCGTCCTCAACCAGCCGCTCGACGCCGTCGTCGACGCGGTCCTGCCGGGGTGGCAGGCGGTCGCTACTGCGCCGCAACGGCTCTTCCGGGGCGGCCCGGTCGCGACCGATTCGGCGATCGGGCTCGTCACCGTGCCAGGAGAGACCGGGGAGACTCCGGCGATCCATCGACTGTTCCGGCGGATCGGCGTGGTCGACCTCGACGCGCCGCCCGTCCTCGTGGCTCCCGAGATCGCCGGGCTGCGGATCTTCGCCGGGTATGCCGGGTGGTCCGGCGGGCAGCTCGAGGGCGAGATCCGGCGGGGCGACTGGTTCGTCGTCGACGCCGAGCCGCGTGACGCCTTCACCGACCGGCCGGACCAGCTGTGGGTCGGAGTGCTCGTCCGCCAGCGCGGGAGCCTGGCCCTCGTGGCGAGCTTCCCCGACGACCCGTCGATGAACTGACCCGCCATCGTCCCCCGGGGTGGCCGAGGAATGGAAGGGCGCGCCGACGCGCGGCACCCGCTCGTTACCCTTGCGCCCATGACGTATGCCGGTGACGTGAGCCCCGTCGACGCCTTCTCCGCCGTCCAGGCGGAACCCGAGGCGGTGCTCGTCGACGTGCGGACGAAGGCCGAATGGACCTATGTCGGCGTGCCCGATCTCGACCGGGCCGGCAAGCAGGTCGTCCTCACCGAGTGGACGACCTGGCCGGGGGGCGCGCTCAACGACGGCTTCGTCGACGAGCTACGCGAGGCGGGGATCGCCCCGGGCCAGCCGATCTACTTCCTCTGCCGCTCGGGCGTGCGCTCCAGGCACGCGGCCGACGCGGCGACGGCGGCCGGGCTCGGTCCGGCATACAACATCACCGACGGCTTCGAGGGGCAGCTCGACGCGACCCACCACCGCGGCGTCGGCGGCTGGAAGGCCTGCGGGCTGCCCTGGCGGCAGGCGTGAGCGACAGCCTTTCCCCGGACGAGGCGCCCGCCGTCCCGAGCGCCCCGACGCCGGGCGGGTGGCGCCCCGACACCCAGGCCGTGCGCGGCGGGCTCACCCGCACCGGCTTCGACGAGACCGCCGAGGCCCTCTTCCTCACCTCCGGCTTCGTCTACGACAACGCCGAGCAGGCGGAGGCCGCCTTCAAGGACGAGATCGACAAGTTCATCTACAGCCGATACGGCAATCCCACGGTCGCGATGTTCGAGGAGCGGCTGCGCCTGCTCGAGGGCGCGCCCGCCTGCTTCGGCACGGCCTCCGGGATGGCGGCCGTCTTCGTCGCGCTCGCGGCGCTGTGCCCGGCCGGCAGCCGGATCGTCGCCTCCCGGGCACTCTTTGGTTCCTGTTTCGTCATCGTGGACGAGATCCTCCCCCGGTGGGGTGTCGAGCGGGTCCTCGTCGACGGCTCCGACCTCGACCAGTGGCGTGCGGCGCTCGAACGTCCCACTGCCGCAGTCTTCTTCGAGACCCCGAGCAATCCCATGCAGGAACTCGTCGACATCCGGGCGGTGTCCGACTTGGCGCACGCGGTCGGGGCACGGGTCGTCGTCGACAACGTCTTCGGGACCCCGGTCTTCTCCAAGCCGCTCGAGCACGGGGCCGACATCGTCGTCTATTCGGCGACCAAGCACATCGACGGCCAGGGTCGCGCGCTCGGGGGTGCGATCCTCGGGCCGACCGAGTTCGTCGACGGACCGGTGAAGAACCTCATGCGGCACACCGGACCCGCGCTCTCGCCGTTCAACGCCTGGGTGATGCTCAAGGGCCTGGAGACGATGTCGCTGCGCGTGCAGCGCCAGCACGACAACGCGCTGGTCGTCGCGGCATACCTCGCCGGACATCCCCGGGTGACCCGCGTGCTGCACCCGTGGCGCACCGACCACCCGCAGCACGAGCTGGCCCGGCGTCAGATGCTCGGCGGCGGCACCGTCGTCACTTTCGCGATCGACGGGGCCAAGGCCGATGCCTTCCGGGTGATGAACGCGCTGTCGGTCGTCGACATCTCCAACAACCTCGGCGACGCCAAGTCCCTCGTCACCCATCCGGCGACGACGACGCACCGCCGGCTCACCCCCGAGGCCCGCGCGGCCGTGGGGATCACCGACGGCACGATCCGGCTGTCGGTGGGCCTCGAGGACCCCGCCGACCTGGTCGAGGACCTCGGCGCCGCCCTGGCCACCCTCGGCTGAGTTACATTCGACCGTATGCCGCGCGCCTCCTCGATGCCGCCCGACCCGTTCGAGCCCCAGCCGATGCCCTCCGAGCCGGGCACGAGGACCAGCGTCCTCGAGCGGGAGGCGCCGGCCGTCGAGCCACAGGTGCAGGAGCCCGGCGACCACGAGCGGTTCAGCCACTACGCCCGCAAGGACAAGATCACCGAGGCGATGGTCATGGGCACGCCGGTCGTCGCACTCTGCGGCAAGGTCTGGGTGCCCAGCCGCGATCCGCAGCGCTTCCCCGTCTGCCCGACGTGCAAGGCGATCTTCGAGGACGACAACGCCGGGTGGCTGCCCGAGGACGACTGACCGGCAGCGTCAGCAAACCGCACGGTCTCCAGCACGGCGCCGACCCTTCCGGCAGCCGCTCTCCCTCGGCCGTGGCCGAGCGCGTTCGCCGCGCCGCGCGGGCGGCATACCGGGCGTTGTGCGGCCTGCCGCACGCGCTCGTCCACCGGCCTACCACTGGGTGCCGATCCAACATTGATCAGGTGTTTCGACTCGCTTCGAGCGGAACTGGAGCGGTTTCACGGGCGATCCACGCTCAGATGCATCACGAAACGGTAACAACGTCTGATGATTGACTGGATCTTTCGCCGCTTCGCCTCCACCATGGACCCTGCGATCCGCTCCCCTGGCGAGGTCGTCTGACGAAAGGTTGAAGTTCATGCGCGAACCACGACGTCGCGTCGCCCTGCTCGGCGCGACCTTGGTAGCGGGATCCCTCGCCCTGACGGCCTGCGGGAACTCCGGAGGCGTCGGCGGTGCCACGGCAGCCTCCCAGGCAGCCTCGAGCAACGGCCCCGTGACCCTGAACTACGAGACGTGGTTCCCGGACGGGGCCACCCTGCAGCCGGCCATCGACGCCTTCCAGAAGGCCAACCCCAACATCAAGATCAACCTGCGCATCCTCAAGTCCCAGGACTTCCAGAAGCAGCTGCCGCTGCAGCTGCAGGGCGGCGAAGCGCTCGACGTCGTCGGCTTCCAGGTCTCGGCCATGACGAAGAACGTCAAGGACCAGCTGCGCCCGGTCGACGAGTATGCCGACAAGCTCGACGGCGACTACAAGACCTCGGTGGTCTCCTCGATGCTCGACCAGACCAAGCTCATGGCCGGCGACGGCAAGCTCTACGGTCTGCCGATGGGCGCCGTGTCCAGCCCGTTCCTCTTCTACAACAACGAGATCCTCGCCAAGGCCGGGATCACGGCGCCGCCCACGACGATCAAGGAACTGGCCGAGCAGGTCGCGAAGATCAAGGCGACCCAGCCCGAGGTGACCACCCCCGTCGCCATGGCCGGCGACGGCTGGTGGCAGGAGGAGATGTACTTCGGCTTCGCCGAGCAGAAGTCCCCCGGACTCTCGCAGTCGATCATCAACGGGACCGCATCGTGGGACAGCCCGGAAGTGGTCAACGGCCTCAAGGCCTTCAAGGAGCTCATCGGCTCCGGAGCCATGGACACCTCCGTGCTCAGCCTGAAGTACGACGACGCCAGTGCCCTCTTCAACTCGGGCAAGGCGGCCTTCTACTTCAACGGCTCCTGGGCCGGGTCGGTCATGACGCCCTCCTACCAGGCAACCAACAAGATGACCGCCAAGGACTACGGGGCCGTGCCGGCGCCGCTGTCCTCGCAGGGTGGGAGCCCCTCGGTGCGCGCCCTCGCTGAGGGTGGCCTGGGCATCCCCAAGTCCTCCACCCACGTCGCCGAGGCGGCCAAGTTCATCAGCTACATGGTCTACGGTGCCGGGGTCGACCAGTGGAATGCCTCGCTGCAGTACAACCCCGACTCCAAGGTCGGCTGGACGCCCTCGGGTGCCGTCCTGGCCACCCCGACCGCCCAGCAGGGGTTCAAGGCGATGGGCGAAGTCTCGGCCAAGGCCAGCTCCATCCGCGACGACCAGCAGGACTTCCTCGCCAACGTCTCCGGGCCGACCTTCCTCAAGGTGCTCCGCGGCGAGCAGACCCCCGAGGAGGCGGCGAAGTACCTCCAGCAGGAGTGGACGTCCGGACGGTACCCGCACAACACGCTGACCAAGTGATCCGCACTTGAGCCAGCACCCTCAGCCTGCGGCGGCCGCTGTTCAGCGGCCGCCGCAGGCCCGTCCCCGCCGCCGAGGCCAGGGCCTCATCGCCTTGGTCTTCCTCGTCCCCCTGCTGCTGTTCTATGGGACGTACTTCGGTTACGGCTTCTGGTTCCTCGCCGGAACGTCCACCAAGCAGGTCTCGCTGTCCTTCGTCGACGCCATCGACGTCGGCTGGAACAACTACGTCCTCACGCTCACGGACCCGCTGTTCATGCGCGCCCTGCTGAACAACCTGGTCTTCGCGGGCTTCTCGATTCTCGCCTCGCTCACGGTCGGCTTCATCGTCGCGATGCTGCTGGCCGTCGGGGTTCGCCTCAAGCGCACGCTCTACGTGATCTTCCTGCTGCCCTCACTGCTGCCCCTGGCCCTGTTCGCCACGGTCTTCGGCCGGATGCTCGGCACCCAGTACGGCGCCCTCAACGAGACGCTCAGCGCCGTGGGCCTCGGGTCGCTACGGCAGGACTGGCTGGGTCAGGCGCCCACGGCATACGCTGCCGTCTGCGTCCTGCTGGTCTACCTCGTGGGGCTGCCGATCATGTACTACCACGCGGACGTCGAGGCGATCGACCTGTCGGTCATCGAGTCCGCGATCATGGACGGCGCCGGCCCCTGGCGAATCTTCCGGACCATGCTCTTCCCCCTGCTCAAGACGACGCACCGCACGGTGATCCTCGCAGTGCTGCTCTCGAGCTTCCGGGCCTTCGACGTCGTGTGGTTCTCCACCGGCGGAGGACCCTCGGGCGCGACCGCGATCACCGGCACCTACCTCTACGGCAAGACCGTCGCGGCCGGGCCGGTCATCGGCTACACCTCGGCCACCGCCGTGATCACCCTGCTCATCGCGTTGGTCATCTCCGTCATCCAGATCGTCGTGCAACGAAGGAGCGAGCGATGAGTGCCGCCCGGGCGGAACGCAGCCCCATGGCATTGCTTGGCTCGCGCCCACGCGACCGGCTCTTCATGCAGATCATCCTCATCGCGCTGGCGCTGTGGTGGCTGTTCCCGCTCTACACCGCGGTGCGTGCTTCCATCGCCTTCGGGGGCTTCGACAACTACGCGAGTCTGCTCACTGCGCCGATCTCCGGGGTGTGGCTGCCGCGGACCTTCGTCAACAGCGCCGTCGTCGCCGCCATCCATGCCGGGGTGGTCGTCGTCTGTTCCGCGCTGTCGGGGTACGCCTTCTCTCGGTTGCGCTGGCGCGGCCGGGACGTCGCCTACACCGCGGCGCTCGTCTTCCTCGCGGTCCCCGCCACCGCTCTGCTCGTCCCCGTCTACTACATCACCGGTCGGCTGGGGATGTTCGATTCGTATGCCGCCGTGGCCTTCCCCGAGGCGACCCTCACGCTGCCGTTCGGGGTGCTGCTCATCAAGAACTTCGCCGACGGGCTGCCCGGCACGATGTTCGAGGCCGCGGTCCTCGACCGAGCCTCGGTGTTCCAGACGTTCCGGTACATCTTCCTGCCCCAGATCCGGACGCCCCTGATGAACCTAGGCATCCTCAGCATCATGTGGTCCTTCCAGGACTACCTGTTCCCCAGCCTCGTGCTGCGCAGCCCCGAGAAGGCGACATCCGCCCAGGCGGTGAGCCTCATTACCGGCGCCTTCGGTGCCACCCCCCAACAGCAGTCGCAGTACTACGCTGCGCTGGTGCTGCTCGCGCTCCCGGCCGTCCTGCTCGTCACCGTCGGTCTGCGCTGGATCGCCAAAGGGGTGACCGCCGGTGGAACGAAGGACTAGCCGGGAATGGGGCACCGGATCGCCGCGGAAGGTGTGGGCAAGGTGACGCGGACCGACGCCGTCGTCGAAGAGATCCGCAAGATGGTGCTGGACGGCCGACTGCGGGCGGGTGACCGACTGCCGGTCGAGGCCGACCTCGCAGCGCAGCTGGGGATCTCGCGGGGGTCCCTGCGCGAGGGGGTTCGGGCGCTCATCAGCATGGGGGTGCTCGAGGCCCGTCAGGGTTCCGGCACGTTCGTCACGGATCTCGACCTGCGCCGCCTCTTCGCGCCGATGGCCTTCATCGCCGATCTCGATCTCCACGACGCTCTGGATTTCCTGGCCGTCCGCCGCGTCCTCGAATGCGAGGCGGCGGCCACGGCCGCACTGCGGATCACCCCCGAGCAGCTGCACGAGGCCGAGCTCACCATCACCGCCGCTGAGCAGATCCTCAACGCCTCGGAGGGAGGAACGGAACAGTTGTCCGCCCTCCTCGAGCTCGACCGGGACTTTCACCGGATCGTGGCCCGGTCCTCGGGAAACTCGGTCTGTGTCGCCCTCCTCGACGTCCTCGCGGGCCAAACCTGGCGGATGCGCCGCTGGCGCCTCGAGGTCGAGCCCGAGTCCGGGATGGTGGGCATCCGAGAACACCGCGCGATCCTTGCCGCGATGCGGGCCCACGACCCGGACCGGGCCAGGGCACAGATGCAGGTGCACCTGTTCGGCGTCGAGGACTTCGTCCAGGATCCCGCCCGATCTGCCTGAGATCTCGCGGTTCGGCCGAGTTCCACCCGTATGCCGCGTGCGGCAGCACGCGGCATACGGGTCAGAGAATGGTGCTCAGGTCGGTATCCCCTGCGGCGAGCGCGACTTCGTGGACGGTGCCGTTGACGCGGATGCGACGCTCCTGTGCCACCGGGCTCGCGAGCCGGGCACGGGTGACCCGGCCGTCGCTCCAGGACAGGTCCAGGATGAGGCCGCCGCGCAGCCGAAGCCCGTCGAGATCCCCTCGATCGAGGTCGGTGGGACAGGCCGGCAGGAGGTCGATGAGGCCTGCATGGTCCTGCACGAAGAGCTCCAACAAGGCGGCCGTGTAACCGAGGTTCGCGTCGATCATGAACGGCGGGCAGCACATGAGCAGGTTCGGGTAGGTCCCGCCTCCTTCGTCGGCCCATTCGAGGACGGTCGAGGGCACCGGGCTGAACAGGTTGTGCAGCAACGCCATCGAGCGCTCGGCATCGTGCAGTCGCGCCCAACAGCGAGCCTTCCAGGCGAGGGACCAACCGACTCCCTCGTCGCCGCGGTAGTCCAGCGCGCGGCTGGCCGCGACCGCCAGCTCGGGGGTGGCATCCACGGTGATCGCCTCACCCGGGCAGAGGTCGAACAGGTGGGAGATGTGGCGGTGCGGCGCCTCGCCCTCGGGCCAGTCGGCGTCGAACTCGAGAATGCGTCCGTCCGTGGAAACGGGGGTGCCCGGCAGCCGGGGCAGGGCGGCGGCGACCTCGGCGAGGAAGGCCGGATCGGCGCCGGGCCGGCCGGTGGCGGTGAGCAGGGCGGAGGCCGCCACGCAGGCTTCCCACAGGGCCCGGGTGATGGCGATGTCCATCGTCGAACTCTTGGAGATCGCGATCGTCTGGCCGCCGAAGACGTAGGTGTTCTCCGGCGAGGTCGAGGGGATCGTCGCGAGCAGCCTCGGATCATCCGGGTCGTCGATGAGCCAGTCGAGGAGGAACAGAGCGGCGCCTTGCATGATCGGCAGGTGGCGTTGCAGGGCATCGAGATCGCCGTCGTAGAGGCCCTGCTCGTAGAGGTGCAGGCATAGCCACGCGCCGCCGAACGGCCACAGGGCCCACTTCGCGGCATTCGTCGGGATGCCCTGGGCGAGGAAGCCGACGGGCGTGGTCTGCAGCCGGATGTCGGTCTGGTGGTTGGCCACCCAGCCACGGGCGCCGTACTGGACCGCAGCCGTGGCAGCGCCGGCCGCGGCGAGGGCGGCGATGAAGTCGGCCAGCGGCTCGGCGCACTCGTGCAGCCCCGTGCGGTGGGCCGGCCAGTAGTTCATCTGCAGGTTGATGTTCAGGGTGTAGTTGTCCCACCACGGCGGAGTGAGGCTCTCGTTCCACACGCCCTGCAGATTCGCCGGGAGCGACCCGGGGCGACTCGAGGCGATGAGCAGGTAGCGCCCGTAGTCCGCCACGAGCCCCATGAGATCGGGGTCGACGCGGCGCGCGTGGTGGTCCGCCAGACGCCGATCGGTCGTCGCCGCGGCGTCGGCGGGAGCAGGCAGGCGCAGGGAGAGCCGATCGAAGAGGGCGCGATGGTCCGCGGTGTGCGCGGCGCGCAGGGCATCGAAGGCGGTCACCTGCGCCGCGTCGAGGTCTGCCCGGGCCGCTGCCGTCGGGTCCGGCCCGCGCGCGTCGGTTGCCAACGCGACGAGGACGACGATGCGCGTCGCATCGCGCACGACGAGCCCGTCGTCGACGACGCCCACGGTCCCGTCGGTGTCGGTGACTCGCACGCGGATCGCGAAGTGCCGCGGGAGGTCCTCGTCATAGGTGATGGCGTTGTCCGGGGTGGCGAGGTCGTCGATGCCGTCCCAGCGCACGTGGATCGGCGCGCGTCCCTGGAGGTCCAGGTCCGCTCCGAGGGCCGTCACCCGATGCCGGAGGAGCGATTCGAGCCGAAGGCGCAGGCCCGGCAGGGTGCCCGAGTCCGCGGTGAACCGCGCGGCGACGACCTGCGCCGGAGCGCTGACGAAGTACTCCCCGCGGGTCGTGTGCCCGGCAGCCGTGGACCGGGTCCGAACGATCGCGTGAGTGAGGTCCAATTCGCGCTCGTAGTCGTCGTAGTCCCCGCTCCGGTCCCACTGGAACTGCAGCGTCCCGGCGGGCTGATAGGGCTCGTTGAAGGGTGTGGTGAACCGTTCCTCGAGCAGGGTCTGAGCCGCGCGACGCTCGCCGCGCCGGAAGAGGTCACGGGCCCGGGCGAGGCTGTCCGGGCCGTCCGCGTGCGGCGCGGGCGGGGTGCCGCCTGCCCAGAGCCGGTCGTCGTTGAGGCTGAGCCGATCCGCCTGGACGCCTCCGTAGACCATGGCCCCGAGCCGGCCGTTGCCCACGGGCAGTGCCTCGTTGACGTTGGCTGCGGGATGGTCGAAGACCAGGCGCCGGTTGGGCGGGACGGTGGTCATGGGCACCTCGATCGGCAGGAGAGCAGGGGTGGCCCCGGTCGATCCCGCTGGGCGTGGCCATGCGCCGGGGCGCGCCTGGTCGAGGTCGGGGCGGTCGTCGGGCGGGGATCCACCGCGGGGCCGTTCGGGGCTCGTCAAAGCATGACATCTTCCATACTTGTATGCAAGTAGCCCGACACTGTGTGGATCGTCGTTCGGCCAGGATGCTGGGGAGTCTGCTCAGCGCGGGCGTCGACGCTCCCACGACTGGTGGATGTGTGCGGTCATGGCCTCGCGCGCGCCCGCGGGATCCCCCGCGAAGACCGCGCCGTGAATGCGCTCGTGCTCGGCGTGGGTGAGCGCCACGTGCGCGGCATCCGGCTGGCCGAGGTAGCGCGCGCTCCGATAGGCCTCGATGTTGAGGTTGTGCACGATGGTCCGTCCCAGGCGATTGCCCGAGGCGGACAGGATCACGTCGTGGAAGGCGAGGTCCGCGGCGGCATACGTGTCCGGATCGGGCAGTGCGGCGTGGAGGTCCGCGAGGCGGTCGAGCAGGCGCAGCCGATGGGCGGGGGTGGCCCGCTGGGCCGCGGTGGCCGCCAGCTCGCCTTCGAGCGTGGCGCGTACCGCGACGAGATCCTCGACAACGGCCAGCCCATCGTCATGGCGAAGGAGTGCGGACAGGACGACAGGGTGGGCCAGGTCCCAGTCCTCGACCGGTCGGGCGGCCGTGCCGCGCCCCTGGTGCACGCTGACCATCCGCAGCGCCTCCATCGTCTTGATCGCCTCGCGCACGACCGTCCGGCTGACTCCGTAGGCCTCGCCCAATTCGGGTTCGACCGGAAGCAATTCACCGGGGCCGAGCCCCCCATCGACGAGCAGTTCGACGAGGGCCTTGACGATGGGATCGGCCAGGCGCCGAGGTGGCAGACCCCGTGGGCGCGCCGGTGTCGTGCGGCTCATGGCGGGAGCCTATGCCGCCCCGCCAAGGTGCGGGATGCCAGCAGACCGCGGCGTCTCAGGAGACCGCGAAGAGGATCTTGCCGAACAGGTCGCCGGCCGCCATCCGTTCGAAGCCGACCCGGGCCTGTGCAAGCGGCAGCACCGAGTCGACCGCGGGCTCGATCCCCCGCTGCTGGACGAACTGCGCGAGCCGGGCCAGTTCCTCCCGCGTGCCCATGGTCGAACCGATCACCCGTAGCTGGCGGAAGAAGATCTTCGTGAGCTCGGCCTTGCCCGGCGCGTCACCCGAGGTCGCGCCGGAGATGACGATCGAGCCGCCGGGCTTGAGCGAGTTGACCGAGTGCGACCAGGTGGCCGCCCCCACCGTCTCCATCACGGCGTCGACCTTCTCCGGCAGCCGCTCCCCCGACCCGAAGGCCCGATCCGCACCGATCGCCACGGCGTGCGCCCCCTTGGCCTCGTCCCGCGAGGTCACCCACATCCGGTAGCCCGCAGCTGCCCCGAGTTGGACGAGCGCGGTCGCCACCCCGCCCCCGGCGCCTTGGACGAGGACGGTCGCGCCCGGCGTGCAGCCCCCATTGACGAACAACATCCGGTATGCCGTGAGCCACGCGGTGGAGAGACAAGCCGCGGTCTCCCAGCTCATCCCGGACGGCTTGGGGACCAGGTTCCCGGTGGGCACCGTCACCAGCTCGGCGAGGGTCCCCTGGTGCAGCTCGGACAGCAGGGTCCGCGCCGGGTCGAGGGTCTCGTCACCGGCCCAACCTTCGCTCGCGACGACCGAGTGGACGATGACCTCCCGTCCCAGCGCGTCGACCCCCGCGCCGTCGCAGCCGAGGATCATCGGCAAGCGGTCCGCCGGCAGACCCACCCCCATGAGCGACCACAGGTCGTGGTGGTTGAGCCCGGCGGTGCGCAGGCGCACGACCGACCAGCCGGGCCGATCCTCCGGCGCGGGTCGGTCGCCCACCTCGAGGCCGGTGAGCGGGCGGGCACGGTCCTGGCGGGCGGCATACACGGCGAGCATGAACCCAGCCTACGAGGGCCTGGGTGCGGGTAGGTTTCCAGCCGTGACTACGAATCGGACCACCGAGGGCGCCACGAGCGCCGCACGCAAGCCCACCCCGGTCGACGCGATCGCCACCGACTACTTCGCCCGCTCGGTCGAGTTGAGCCCGACGGACGCCACCTACCTCGGGCTGCCCGGGCACGACGAGGAATACGACGACTTCTCCCCCGCCGGCTGGGAGGCCAAATCGGCGTTGCGCCGGGAGTTCCTCGCCCGGATCGAGGCGGCGACCCCGGTCGACGACATCGACAAGGTGACGATCGCGGCGATGCGCGACCGGCTGGAGCTTGCCGAGCAGATGCACGAGGCGGGCCTGGACGAGATGGAACTCAACAACATCGCCTCGCCACTGCAGGGCATCCGGGACATCCTCGACCTCATGCCGCAGGACTCCGACGCCGCGTGGTCGACGATCGCCGGCAGGCTGGCGGCGATGCCCGCCGCGGTCGAGGGGTATGCCGTGTCGCTCGCCTCCGCACGCGACCGCGGCCTGGTCACCCCGCGGCGGCAGGTCCTCGCGGGCATGCAGCAGTGCGCCGACCTCATCGGCCCCGAGGGCTACTTCGCGACCCTCGTCCGGGGCGCGAAGGCCGGGGACGGCCCCCTCGACGAGTCCGTCGCACAGCGGCTGGCGACCGGGGCACAGGCGGGGGTGGCGGCATACACCCGGTTGCGCGAATTCCTCGAGCGGGAGCTGCTGCCGGTCGCACCGGAGGCGGACGCGTGCGGCCGAGAGCGCTATGCACTGCTGTCCCGCTACTGGGTGGGCGCCGCGGTCGACCTCGAGGAGACCTATGCGTGGGGTCAGCAGGAGTTGGCCCGGATCACCGCCGCGATGGAGGAGGTCGCCGACCAGGTGCGTCCCGGCGCGAGCGTCGCCGAGGCACTCGACCTGCTCAACGCGGACCCCCGATATGTCCTCGAGGGCACCGAGGCGCTGCGCGACTGGATGCAGAGCCGGGCCGACCAGGTCATCGCCGACCTCGCGGACGTCCACTTCGACATCCCCGGGCCGGTGCGCCGGATCGAGTGCTGCATCGCACCGACGCAGACAGGCGGCATCTACTACTCGGGCCCCTCCGAGGATTTCAGTCGACCCGGGCGGATGTGGTGGTCGGTGCCCAAAGGCGAGACGACCTTCCACACGTGGGCCGAGCTGTCGACGGTCTACCACGAGGGGGTCCCTGGCCATCACCTCCAGGTCGCGCAGACGGCATACCGCTCGGAGTTGCTCAACGTCTGGCGACGGTTGGCCTGCTGGACGTCGGGCCACGGCGAGGGCTGGGCGCTCTATGCCGAGCGGCTGATGACCGAGTTGGGCTACATGGACGACCCGGGAGACCGGATGGGCTGGCTGGGCATGCAATCCTTGCGTGCGGCCCGCGTCGTCCTGGACATCGGGGTGCACTGCGGCTTCGAGGCACCGGCCGAGGTCGGCGGCGGCGCCTGGGACTACGACAAGGCCTGGGCCTTCCTGCGCGCCCACGCGGTCGACTCCGAGGGCAAGCTGCGCTTCGAGCTGGACCGCTACCTCGGTTGGCCCGGGCAGGCGCCCAGCTACAAGATCGGCGAGCGGCTGTGGCTGGCCCTGCGCGAGGAGATGCGTGCGAGGGAGGGCGACGCCTTCGACCTCAAGGCCTTCCACCGCAAGGCCCTCGACGTCGGCAGCGTCGGACTGGACACCCTGCGCGCCGCCGTGCTCGACGAACTCTGAGCCCATGGGCGTCGCCGCCGTCGCGGTGTGCCTCGTGGCCGTCGTGCTCGCCGTGACGACCGTCGCCGAACGCCGGGGATGGTCCGCGCCGCTGTTACTCACCCTCGTGGGCATCGCGGGCGGCTACCTGCCGGGCGTGCCCGAGGTGCACGTGCCGAGCGAGGTCGTCCTGCTCGGGTTGCTCCCGCCGCTGCTGTATGCCGCTGCCATCCAGACCTCGCTCGTGGACCTCGGCGCCAACAAGCGCAACATCGCCGTCCTGTCGGTCGTCCTCGTCCTCGTGACGGCGGTCTGCGTCGGCCTGGTCGTGTGGCGGCTGCTCGGCGTGCCGCTGCCCATTGCCCTGGCCTTCGGCGGCATCGTTGCCCCGCCGGATGCGGTGGCCGCGACCGCGGTGGCCCGTCGGATCGGGCTCCCGCGACAGATCGTCACGATCCTCGAGGGCGAGTCCTTGTTCAACGACGCGACGGCGCTCGTCGTCGTGCGGATGGGGCTGCTCGCCGCCGCGACGGCGGTGGGTGCCCTCGAGGTGGCGGGGCAGTTCGTGTGGGCCTCGGTCGGCGGGATCGCCGTGGGGATCGTCACCAAGCTCCTCGTCGTGCGGGTGCGCCGGTTGTTGCCCGACAGCGTCTCGGACACCTCGCTCAGCTTCCTCGTCCCGTGGTTGGCCTATCTGCCGGCCGAGTCGCTGCACTGCTCGGGCGTGCTCGCGGTCGTCGTCACGGGAGTGCTCCTCGGGCACAGTTCACCGGTCGTGCAGTCGGCAGTCTCCCGGATGGCCGAGCGGATCACCTGGCGCTCGGTCTCCTTCCTGCTCGAGAACCTCGTGTTCCTCCTCATCGGCCTGCAGGCACGCGGGATCCTCGCCGCCGTCGCCGACGGCGACCTGGGCGTGGGCGCTCTCCTGGCCCTCGGCGCCGCCGTGCTGTCCACGGTGATCCTCGTGCGGCCGGTCGTCATCCTGGGGATGCTGCTCCTCGCGCGGCACAGCGGCCCGCTGGCTGACCGGATGCGAGCGGGCACCCTCGCGTCGTGGGCGGGCATGCGCGGGGTGGTCACCCTCGCCGCGGCGTTCACCCTGCCCGAGGACGCCCCACAGCGCCCGGTCCTCGTGCTGCTCGCGCTCGTCGTCGTCGCCGGAACCCTCGTGCTGCAGGGCTTCTCGCTGCCCTGGCTGGCCCGACGGCTGCAGCTGCACGGACCCGACCCGCGTGAGGACGTGCTCCAGGCGGCGGGGGTCATGCAGCGGGCGGTCCAGGCCGGCCAGGCGGAGCTCCAGCGGATCGCCCAGAAGGAGTCCCTGTCGGACGAGGTCGTCCGCATTCTGTCCGAGCAGTCCGACCGTCGGGCATTGGCGTTCTGGGAGCAGTTGGGGCGGTTGCGCCCGCGCGGGGCGGTGGCCACGGAGGTCTCGGTGTCCACGGAGAAGTTGTCCACGGAGGCGTTGCCCACGGTGGTGGCGGTGGCGGAGACACCGGCCGAGACCTTCAAGCGGATCCGTCGTTCGGTCCTGCAGGTCGAGCGCGCCGAGGTGCTGCGGATGCGGGACGCGGGAGCGGTCGACCGCGAGGTGCTCCGCGAAGTCCTCGGGATGCTCGACCTCGAGGAATCCCTGCTCGCGACGCTCGCCCACCGCGAGGCCGTCCTCGACGAACGGCTGGTCCTCGCGCCGGAACGCTCCCGGGGCGACTGTGTGCACCTGCGCGAGGCCGACGCCGCGGTGACCCCACGCACGCCCCAGGGATGCCAGGCATGCCTCGAGGAGGGCACGACCTCGTGGGTCCACCTTCGGCTGTGTCTCACCTGCGGCACCGTCGGCTGCTGCGACAGCTCGCCACGACGGCACGCCACCGCCCACTTCCACGCCACGGACCACCCGGTCATGCGCAGTTTCGAGCCCGGCGAGGCGTGGCGCTGGTGCTACCTCGACGAGGTTCTCGGGTGAGCCCATCGGCGTAGCCGCCCTTGCGCGGCATACTGTCGGGATGACCACCCCGCGCGTCCGGCTCGTCCTTGCGTCGGCCTCTCCCGCGCGGCTGAACACCCTCCAACACGCGGGGGTGGAGCCCATCGTCGTCGTGAGCGAGGTCGACGAGGACCGGGTCCTCGCCGAGGCCCTCGACCGGTACGGCCCGCTCGAGCCCGTCGACACGGCCCTGTTGCTCGCGCGTGCCAAGGCCGAGGCGGTCGCCTACGGCGAGCGGGTCGGCGACCTCGTGCTCGGCTGCGACTCGGTGCTCGAACTCGACGGCGAGGTGCACGGCAAGCCGCTCGACGCCCCCGAGGCGACGCTGCGGTGGCGCGCGATGCGCGGCAGGCGGGGCGTCCTGCACACCGGCCACTGGCTGGTCGACGAGCGCGACGACGCGCACGGGGGCAGCCGGGCTTCGGTGGGGGCGACCGCTTCGACCGTCGTGCACTTCGCGGCCCTGAGCGATGCGGAGATCGAGGCCTACGTCGCCACCGGGGAGCCGCTGCGGGTCGCCGGCGCGTTCACCGTCGACGGGCTGGGCGGGGCCTTCGTCACCGGCATCGAGGGCGACCACCACAATGTCGTGGGTATCTCCCTCCCACTCGTGCGCGAGTTGCTCGCCGACGTGGGAGTCGGTTGGTTCGACGTGGTGACCCCGCACGTGCGCTGAGTCGATCGGCGCTACCCCGGGTGCAGGTCGTAGACGTAGGTGACGCGGCCGTCCCAGGTGAAACGACCGGATAACGTCGCACAGGCCGAGGTCAGCGTCTGCGAGGTCACCGCCTGACGGACATCCAGACCGCTTGACACGAGTCGGCACGGATCAGTGAGGATCCTGATGCTGTCCGGGAGCGGGCTGGAGACGACGGTGTCGCCGGCGCCCCGGAACGAGAATTGCAGCCGACTGACTCCACGGTTCCACTCGTTGACATAGCGACCGTCCGGGTCCAACTGCGCCCACGCGGCCCGCGACGGTCCCGCGGTCTGGAAGCCGCTCAATAGGGGCACCCCGTTCGCGGTGAGGAGGGCGTCCAACGAGGGCGTGTCGCTCACGACGAGACCACCCGTCGTGGCCCGCGTGCGCGCGAGGCCCTGGGCCATTCCTGCTGCAGCGCTCTCCCGGAGATCCCCGAGCCCGAACTGGACGGGGTTGACGAAGACGACCACGAGAGCCGCGCCCGATATCGCCGCTGCCGTCGAGACCGGGTCGGCCCGACCCGAGGACAATCGGAAAGCAATCAGGCCGACAACCAGTCCGGCGGTCAGGACAGCCGTCACGCCGACACGCGGGAGGACGTTGCCAAGGTCCGCGACGCCCCACACGGTGATCGCCGCACAAGCGAGCGCGGAGAACAGCCGCCAGGGGGTGGACACGCCTCTGGCCTTGGACGCGACCAGACCGACGGCGAGGGTGGACACGAATCCGACGGTCTGGGCCGCCCGGGCTGGCGGGACGAGATTCAACACGGGCAGGAGGGTCCCCGACGGGCCCCAGTCGACCGCCGCCCAGGCGAGCAGGAGTCCGGTCGCCACGAGGAGTGTCCCTCCAGCCGCACGCTCCGACCCAGTCATCCGACGCCAGGCGAACGGTGCCAGCGCGAAGGCCAGGACCGCGGTGACCGTGTAGGCCGAGGAGATCTCACTCTGGTTGAGGGCAGTGGGGGGCCCGGGAACGGCGGCGACGAGGCCGGGCGCACCGAACAGTTGGAAGACGCCGAGGCCACCGCCCGAACTCCGTCGCGAACCCGGATAGACCGTCCCGACCTGCGCCCGGAAGGCGTCGAGATCCGACAGCATGCCGGCCCCCAGGACCATGGCTCCCGCCACGGCCCCGATGCCCAGGACGAGGACACCCGCGCGCCGACCTTCCCGTTCGACCACCATCGTCAGCACGACGGCGGCGGTCACGGGCAGGCCGATCGTGAGACCCCAAATGGGGTAGCCGGTTGCCAGGTTGGCCAGCACGACCCCGCCCAGGACCCCGGCACCCACCGCTCGGTACCTGGCCCCCTCGGACCAACGATCTCGGCCGAGGAGCAGCAGCCACCCACCACAAGCCGCGGCAGCCACGTCGCGGATGGGGAGGAAGGACCACCACGCCGCCGACGGGGCCAGCAGGCACAGTGCCGTCGCCAGCCAGGAGAACGGTCGATCGGCACCCAGCCGCCGTAGCAGTGGCGGCAGACACCACAGGGTGAGCAGGACGGGCAACGCGAGATGGGCGGCGAACAGGAGGTCGTGCGGGAGCCAGGCGCCGAGGCGGAGAAGGTCGGAGTCCAGCAGGAGCAGGCTCGTCGACGGCGAGCGCGGCAGCCGGTCGAACAGATCCGACGCCTCACCCAGAGGGCTCGCCGAGCGCGCACCGGCAAGGTAGCCGAGCTCGACCGGCGTGTAGGTCGCGTATTCGTCCATCCGGATGAACTGTGGCTTGCCCCAGATCGACGCCGTGGGCCAGTCGCCGTTCTCCCGCAGCGTGGGATAGCCGAGGGACGATGTGGTCGCACGGCTGAGGACGACGACCGCGTAGGCGACGAGCGGCAGGACCACCTCGAGTCGGTCCGCCAGGGATCCTCTCACCCTCCACGGCGAGGGCGCGGCGCTCACGGGAACTGGACGTCCGGGCCGAGGTACTGGATCACCCAGTAGTTCCACACCCACCAGCCCTGCAGCGAGACGAGCACGAGGGCGTAACCCCCGAGCCACCACGCTCGACGAGGGCGCAACCGAGGCCGGTCGAGGATCCACGCGAGCAGGAGGAAGACCGGCCAGGCGAGCAGTGCGTAGCGGATCCGCGACGGCCCGACCCCCGTGACGAGGATGACGTATGCCGGGTAGGCGCCGGCCCACGCCCACAGCTCCGGGCCCCAGCGGGCGGTGCGTTCGGAGAGCATGCAGCGGACGAACCAACCGAGGCCCAGCACGCAGACCGCCCAACCGGTATACCCGTAGTCGTAGCGCACGTAGTCGATCCACGTGTGCAGCTTGATCTCGAAGGCGTCGACCCCCCAGGCCGCCATCGTCTTGGCATAGCCGTCCTGGTCGCCCGTGACCAGGCGGCAGATCGTCGGCCACAGCAGGGTGAGCACGCCCGCGAAGGCGGCGAGGACGGGGACGGCGACACGGTGCCGGACCGGAAAGGGGTCACGGTCGCGGCGCAGCCAGCGCACGAGCCCGTGGACGAGCAGCACCGGCGCCGCGATGAGCACGAGGTTGCGGGTGAGGGCCAGCACGACGAGCAGCACGGCCACCCAGCCGTAGCGGCGTGCCCGCAGCGCGGTGAGGAGCAGGACGATGACGAGCAGCGCCCAGGACTCGGTGTAACACGTCTGCAGGACCGGGGCGGCCACCCACGTCGTGGTGGCGACGGTCCCGACGATCGCCGACCATCGTCCGGCGGCTCGGTCGACCAGTCGGAAGAGCAGCACGACGGCGACCGCGCCGACGAGGAGGGACAGGGTCGAGCCGACGACGTAGAAGTCGCCGTGGGTGAGCCACATGACGGCGCGGGTCGTCATGGGGAAGACCGGGTAGAAGGCCCACGGATTCTGCGCCACCCGGCCGGTCTCCGGATCCAGCGGGAGCGGGTCCGGATAGCCGAACCTCGCGATCTCGTGATACCACTGCCCGTCCCAGTTGGCCATGACCGGCCAGTAGCCCGGGGCGGCAGGTTCGGGGAAGAGGACCCGGGCGGCACCGTTGCCGGGATACATGGCGATCTGCGCGCGCTGCATGACCGCGAAGTAGACGGCGTCGACGAGCCGCGTGGCGGCATACACGGCGAGTGGGAACCAGACTGCGAACCGACGCCACCACGGGGCCGCGACCGGATCTTCGAGCCGCGCGGGCAGGTCGACCTGCTCGTCGGGCGGTGCAGGTGCGGTGAACGCGCGCGCGATCGCCTCGCCGCGTCGCTCGTTCATGGCGGTCACTCTAGGGCCGGTATGCCGCATGGCTCGCAAGGCGCTCGCACGCTGCGCACGGGGGGGTGGCGCCGGTGGTCGAGTCGTGTCCGGAAGGTGCCCCGGCCACCTGCTCCGTTGGGTCGAAAGTCTCAGACGGGCGGGACCGAGCGGCGCCGCTCACTGAAGTGCCGGTCGCGGCGCGCGGCATAGCGCAGCCGCAGGAGAAGCTCCTCGCGCAGCACATCGGCCTCGAGCACCTGGTCGACGACGAGGTCGGCGGCGAGCCGTTCGAGGTCGACGTCCTGCTCGTATTCGGCCCGTCTCTCGGCCACGTAGGCCGCGCGCGCGTCGGGGTCGGCGATCGAGGCGATCTTGTTGGCGTAGACCGCGTTGACGGCGGCCTCGGGACCCATGACGGCGATCTTGGCGGTCGGCAGGGCGAGCGTCGCGTCCGGGCCGAAACCCGGCCCGCCCATCGCGTAGAGCCCCGCGCCGTAGGCCTTGCGGACGACGACGCAGAACTGCGGCACGGTGGCCTCGGACACCGCCGACACCATCTTCGCGCCGTGGCGGATGATTCCCCCGCGCTCGACCTCGGAGCCGATCATGAAGCCGGGCACGTCGGCGAGATAGACGATCGGGATCGAGAAGGCGTCGCAGAGCCAGATGAACCGCGCCGCCTTGTCGGCCGAGTCGGTGAACAACACCCCGCCCTTGACCGCAGAGTTGTTGGCGAGGATGCCCACCGTCTCGCCGTTCATCCGGCCGAAGCCGACGACGAGTTCGGCGGCGAACAGGGGCTTGATCTCGAAGAACGAGTCGTCGTCGACGAGCCCGTCGATGACGGTGTGGATGTCGAACGGTTCGCTCTCCCGCTCGGGGACGGTATGCCGCGTGAGCGGGGCCGTGGGCTCCTCCGGGTGGTAGACCGGCGGGTTCTCCCGCCAGTTGCTCGGGACGTAGGAGAAGTAGTGCGTGGCGATCTCGATGGCCTCGAGGTCGTCCTGGGCGAGGATGTCGCCGACGCCGGACACGGTGCAGTGCATCCGCGCCCCGCCCATCTCCTCGAGGGTGACCTTCTCCCCCACGACCATCTCGGCCATCCGGGGGCTCCCGAGGTACATCGAGGCATTACCTTCGACCATGACGATGATGTCGCAGAAGCTGGGGATGTAGGCCCCACCGGCGGCGCTCGGTCCGAACAGGCAGCAGATCTGCGGCACCTTGCCCGAGAGCATCACCTGGTTGTGGAAGATCCGCCCCGCCCCGCGACGTCCGGGGAACATCTCCACCTGGTCGGTGATCCGCGCGCCCGCGGAGTCGACGAACCAGAAGACCGGCAGTTCCTCGCGCAGGGCCAGTTCGGTCGCGCGGACGATCTTCTCGACCGTCCGAGCACCCCACGACCCCGCCTTCACGGTGGGGTCGTTTGCGATGACCACGGCCGGCCGGCCGTCGACCAGCCCGCGCCCCGTGACGACCCCGTCCGCGGGCAGGTCACCGGCGAGGGCGTTGGCATAGCGCCCGTCCTCGACGAAGGACCCCTCGTCGAAGAGCGCCGCGATCCGGTCGCGGACGTACATCTTCCCCTGCTGGGCCAGCTTGGCCCCGAGCCCGGCGGTGAGCGGCGCCGCGCTCGCCCGGTATGCCGCCGCGAAGCGTTCGCGGAGGTCGTCGACTGCGGGGTCGCCGCCCTCGGTGGGACCGGCGAAGGGCGCCTCGGTGAGTCGGGTCGGGTCGCTGCTGGGCGGCATACCTCATCCTCTCGCGGGGGTCGGCGCGGGGGCGACTGTCGGGGCGCAGCGGCGCGGAGCGCTCACGAGGGCAGACCGAGGCCGCGGGCGATGAGCATCCGCTGGACCTCGGACGTGCCCTCGCCGATCTCGAGGATCTTGGCATCGCGGTAGAACCGCGCGACCGGGTATTCCTCCATGAAGCCGTTGCCGCCGAAGACCTGCGTGGCGATCCGGGTGGCGCTGACGGCGGCCTCGCTCGTGTAGAGCTTGGCGATCGAGGCGGCCTGCTTGACCTCGGCCATGGTCCGGCGCCCGGCATCGAACTCGTCCTTGAGCCAGGCCGCCTGGTAGGTGAGCAGTCGGCACGCCTGCGCCATCACCGCGAGGTCGGCCACCTGGAAGGAGACCCCCTGGTAGGTGGCGATCGGCTTGCCGAAGGCCAACCGTGCCTTGCTGTATGCCGTGGCCTCCTCGAGCATCCGCTGGACGCACCCGGTGGCGAGCGCGGCGATGGCGATCCGGCCGTCGTCGAGGGTGGCGAGGAACTGGGCGAAACCCTTGCCGCGCCTGCCCAGGAGGTTGGCCTCGGGCACCCGGCAGTCCTCGAAGGACAGTCCGTGCGTGTCCGAGATGTGCCAGCCGAGCTTGTGGTAGGGGGGCGCCACCGTGAAACCCGTTGTCCCCGAAGGGATCATGATGGCGCTGATCTCGGCGCTGCCGTCCTCACGGGTGCCCGTGCGAGCGGTGACCGTCACGACGGAGGTGATCTCGGATCCGGAGTTCGTGATGAAGGACTTGGCCCCGTTGACCGTCCAATGCCCGTCGGACAGGGTCGCCTTGGTCCTCGTGCCGCCCGCGTCCGAGCCCGCGTCGGGCTCGGTGAGGCCGAAACCGGCCAGCGTGCGGCCGGCCGCGAGGTCCGGGAGCCACCGAGCCTTCTGCTCGTCCGAGCCGAAAGTGAGGATGGGGTTGATGCCCAGCCCGACCCCGGCCTCGAGCGTGATCCCGAGCGCCTGGTCGACCCGGCCGAGCTCCTCGATGGCCACGCACAGCATGGTGAAGTCGCCGCCGGATTCGCCCGCATGCGCGCCCGAACCCGCGGCCTTGCGGGTGCCGCCGTACTCCTCGGGCACGGTGAGCCCGAACAGCCCCAGCTCCCCCAGTTTGGGGATCAGCTCGACGGGGAAGTGGGAATCCCGGTCCCACTGCGCCACCCGCGGTTCGATCTCCGCCTCGGCGAACTCACGGACGAGGGCGCGGAACTCCTCGTGGTCGGCGCTCAGCTCGAACATGACAGCCTCCCGACGGCATACCGGGGAGGCGTCGCACGTCCCCGACAAGTTGACGTTGACGTTAACGTAAAGCATGCTCCGCCCCATGGCAAGCGCGCGAGACCCCGGCGAGCGAGTTCCGGGGAGGCGCGGCCGTGTCCCTGCGTGCGATGCGACCCAACTCACAGCACACTGGCCCGGTGAGCACGAGCGGCCCTCCCCGCACCTGGACGATCCGCGAGATCGCCCAGGAGTTCGGGGTCACCCACCGCACCGTGCGTCACTACGAGGAACTCGGGCTGGTCACCCCCGAGCGTCGTGGGACCCAGCGGGTCTACCACCGACGTGACCGCACCCGCCTCGCGCTCGTCCTGCGCGGCAAGCGCCTGGGGTTCCCCCTCGAGGAGATCCGCACGATCGTCGACCTCTACGACGCCCCCCGGGGCAAGGCCAGCCAACTCGAATATGCGATCGGCCAGGCCCAGGTGCGACGTGCCGAGCTGGAGGCCCGACGCCGGGACATCGACGAATCGCTCGCCGAGTTGACGGCCTTCGAAGCGTCCTGCCGCGAAGACCTCGAACGACACAGCTGAGACGCGCGCAGCCAGCGCATCGGCAGATCCGTCCGTTCCCCGCCACACCCGGCATCGACTCGCCGCCCGAGCGGACCCTGGGTTCAGAACGTGTCGGGGTCCGGGCCGGTGCGCAGGTCGCGATCGAGGGCGGCGAGCGCGGACATGTCGGACTCGTCGAGAGCGAAACCGAACAGGTCGATGTTCTCCCGGATCCGGGACGGCGTCACCGACCGCGGGATGAGGACGAGGCCGAGCTGCAGGTGCCAGCGCAGGACCACCTGCGCCCAGGTCACCCGATGCTTGGCGGCGACGGCGGCCACGATCGGGTCGTCGACGAGGTGGCCCCGGGCGAGCGGACTCCACGATTCGGTGACGATGCCATGGCGCGCGTGGAAATCGCGAAGTGCTCCCTGCTGGAACAGCGGATGCAACTCGACCTGGTTGATCGCCGGCAGTTCACCGGTCTCGTCGGCCAGACGCTGCAGGTGCGGGATCTGGAAGTTGCAGACCCCGACGGCGCGGACCCGACCCTCCTCGCGCAGCGCGAGCAGGTCGCGCCAGGCCTGGACGTAGCGATCTTGCGCCGGGGCGGGCCAGTGCAGCAGCAAGAGGTCGAGCACGTCGAGCCCGAGGCGCGCCATCGATCCCTCGAACGCCGCACGCACCCGACCGAAGTCCGTCTGCCAGACCTTGGTCGTGACGAAGACGTCGCCGCGCGGCATACCCGAGTCGCGGACCGCACGGCCGACCCCCTCCTCGTTGCGGTAGAGGCGCGCGGTGTCGACGTGCCGGTAGCCCGCGGCGAAGGCCTCGGCGAGGGCGCCACCGACGAGGTCGTCGGGGACCTCCCAGGTGCCGAATCCGAGGGTGGGAATCTCGACGGTCGCGGCTCCGGCGCGCAGGGCGCGGGCGGGAACGGGTGGAAGGGTCACGACCACACCGTATGCCGTGCGGTCGCCCGGCCGCCTCTCTACCGGTCCCCGCCCGACCCCCACGTGACCACGCCGACGTGAGCCACGACTCCCTCTCGGGCCCACTGACGGCTCGCGGGTCGGGCGATAGGCTCCGCCCTATGGCGAGAATCTCCAAGGTGCTCATCGCTAACCGCGGCGAGATCGCGGTCCGGATCGCGCGGGCCTGCAAGGACGCCGGGATCGCCTCCGTGGCCGTCTACGCCGACCCCGACCGCGACTCCCTGCACGTGAAGGTGGCCGACGAGGCCTATGCCTTGAACGGGTCGACGCCCGGCGACAGTTACCTCGTCCAGGACAAGCTGCTCGCCGTCGCCGCGCAGTCCGGCGCCGACGCGGTGCACCCCGGCTACGGCTTCCTCGCCGAGAACGCGATCTTCGCCCAGGCGGTCATCGACGCCGGGCTCGTGTGGATCGGCCCCGGCCCCGAGGCGATCGACGCCCTCGGCGACAAGGTCAAGGCTCGACACATCGCCCTCAAGGCCGACGCACCGCTCGTGCCCGGCACTTCCGACCCGGTGAGCGGGCCCGACGAGGTCGTCGCCTTCGCGCAGGAGCACGGCCTCCCGGTGGCGATCAAGGCGGCCTACGGCGGTGGCGGACGAGGGCTCAAGGTGGCCCGGACCATCGAGGAGATCCCCGAGCTCTACGACTCGGCGGTCCGCGAGGCGGTCACCGCCTTCGGCCGGGGCGAATGCTTCGTCGAGCGCTTCCTCGACCGGCCCCGGCACGTCGAGACCCAGTGCCTCGCCGACAGCCACGGCAACGTCGTCGTCGTCTCCACCCGCGACTGCTCGCTCCAGCGACGCAACCAGAAGCTCGTCGAGGAGGCCCCGGCGCCCTTCCTCACCGAGGCCCAGCACGCCGAACTCGTCCGTGCCTCCAAGGCGATCCTCCGCGAGGCCCACTACGTCGGGGCCGGCACCTGCGAGTTCCTCGTCGGCCCGGCCGGAGACATCTCCTTCCTCGAGGTCAACACCCGGCTGCAGGTCGAGCACCCGGTGACCGAGGAGGTCACCGGGATCGACCTGGTCCGCGAACAGTTCACCATCGCCAACGGCGAGGCACTCTCGTTCGACGACCCGACACCGCATGCGCACTCGATCGAGTTCCGGATCAACGGCGAGGACGCCGGTCGCGGCTTCCTCCCCGCCCCGGGCACGGTGACGACGATGGTCATCCCCCAGGGCCCCGGTGTGCGTTGGGACGCGGGCATCGTCCAGGGTGACACCGTCGCCGGGGCCTTCGACTCGATGATCGCCAAGCTCATCGTCACCGGACGCGACCGGCACCAGGCCCTCGAGCGGGCCCGCCGCGCGCTCGACGAGCTCGTCATCGAAGGGATGCCCACGGTCACCCCGTTCCATCGGGCCGTCGTCTGCGACCCGGCCTTCGCCCCTGAGGGCGACGCACCCTTCACGATCCACACGCGGTGGATCGAGACCGAGTTCGACAACACGATCCCGCCCTATGCCGGGTCCCCCGGTGACGCACCCGAGGCCGAGGAGCGCCAGCGGGTCGTCGTCGAAGTGGGCGGCAAGCGGATCGAGGTCACCCTCCCCGGCGGACTCAGCCTCGGCGGCGGTGCCGCCGCCGGACCGGCGGCGCGAAAGAAGGCCCCCAAGCGGGCCGGCGCGGCCAAGGGCGCCGAGGCCTCCGGCGACGCGGTCACCGCCCCCATGCAGGGGACGATCGTCAAGGTTGCGGTCGAGGAGGGCCAGGCGGTCGCGACCGGCGACGTCGTCGTCGTGCTCGAGGCGATGAAGATGGAGCAGCCGATCAAGGCGCACAAGGACGGCGTGATCTCCGGCCTCAAGGCCGTGGTCGGCGAGACCGTGGCCAGCGGCACCGTGCTCGCCGAGATCACCAGCCCCGAGGGCTGACCGGAGCCTCGTGTCCTCCGGCGCCTCGACGGGGTCCTTCCTCGTCAACCTCCTCGTCCTCGTGGTCGTCGTGGGGATCGTCTGGCCGGCGATGCGGCTGCTGCGACGCCGCATCTCCCGCGACCGGCGGGCGCGCTGGGCCCGGGAGGACGCGGCATACCGGGCGCAGGTCGAGGGCACCGACGGCGGCGACCGGGACGGCCCCGGCCCCGAAGCGGACTGATCTCGGCGCGGCTCAGCCCGGCACGCAGGCGGGGACGGCCCGCAGCACGTAGGGTCCGGCCGCCGCGACCGGGGTGAACGTGCCGTTGAGCACGGTGGCGTCGATGCCCGCGTAGGCGGGGTTCTCGTAATAGCCCCAGATATGGGCATCCCCCCCGGTGACGACGAACCGCACACGCTGGCGGGCGGCCGCCGCGCAGACGGCCGGATCCGCCCGGATCCGGTCGATCTTGGCACCGAGCAGCCGCCGGTCGGGCAGGGCGAGCGAGTAGTTCGTCGGGTAGAGCATCTCGACCCCGGCCACCGGATAGAGGAACATCGCCCCCCGCCACGGGTTGGCTGCGACGACCGCTCCGGCGGGCACGTGGGCGGCGAGCTCGACGAGCGCCTGCTGCTCGCCCGGACGAAGCCACGACCACGAGGCACTGCTCTCGTGGTAGGTCACCCGCATGGCCACGGCGTTGGCGGGCACGCCGACCCCGAGAGCGACGGCGACCGCGGCGGCGATGGCCACCGTCCAGGTCCCAGGTCGACCGCGGGTATGCCGTGCGAGGACACCTCCCAGCCACCGGGTGGCCGCCACAGCGGCGAGCAGGGCGGGAAGGACGATCGCCGCCCGCAGCCGGACCTGGTCGTTCCACCACAGCCAGGTCACCAACCGGATCCACCCGCCGTTGACGCCGTAGAGGGCGACGAAGAGGGCGGCACCCACGACGAAGAAGGCGGCCACCCACCGGGTCGGCCGGCTGCGCGCGAGGACGACCAGCCCGACAAGGACGAGCAAGCCGAGGAGGGTCGCCGATCCGGGCGACTCGTCGACGGGGGTGACGAGCGACACGAGCGCCTCCCCCACCCCGACCTGGACCTGCCAGTTGGTGATGAACATGTTCGGGGGGATGACGGGCGTCCAGGCGGCCACGAGCGCGACGAGGGCGAGCACGAGTGCCGGGCGGGAGACGAGCCGGCGGCGCCAACGGCCGGTGAGCCCGCGTCGCCACACGGGAATCGCCCACCAGGACACGCAGACCGCCGCGACCAGCCCGGTCGCGACGGCGTTGGGCTGGGCCACCGCGAGCACGACGAGACAGACGGCCGCCAACAGTCGAGCCCGGGCAGGCGGCAAGGGTCGGTCCGCGAGCAGTTCGGCCGGGGCGACTGCGCAGAGTGCGACCGCCGTCACGGCGGGGAACATCGACAGCGACAGCAGGTTTGGCCACAGCGGACCCCAGGCGAGGAAGCGCCACGGGAACGAGGAGAACAGCGGCGCGAGCAGCCCCGCAGCCAGGGCGAGCCCGACGCCCGACCCGAGCACGACCCGGGCGAGGGCGATCACCGAGAGCGGCCATACGACCCCCACGACCGAGATGAGCAGGGCGTGCGAGACGACGACGACCGGTTGGCCGGTCCAGCCGGCGAGCGCGGCGACGAGCACGTGCCAGCCGCCCGGATAGGAGAGGGGGTTGTCGAACTGTGCATAGCTGGTGACGTCGAGCAGCGAGGCACTGCCGTGCCGGACCATCCACTCCGGGGCCCCGAGATGGAAGACGACGTCGGGCATCTGCGGGATGGAGGCGGGGCGCTCGGCCGCGGCCGCGAGGGTGAGCCAGGCCGAGGCGGTGCCGACGAGGGCGACTGCGCCGGCGACGGTCCAGGGCAGCGGCTGGTCGTCGAGCGTGCCACCGTCGGTGCGCGAGGCCACGAAGCGGGCGACGCCCACGGCGAGGAGGGTGCACAGCCCGAGCGCGGCTGCACCCGAGGCGGGCGACCATCGGGCACCCACGAAGGCGAGCGCAAGACCTGCTGCGACGACGAGGGCGACGCTCAGCGGGGCGGCGAACAGCGTCGCCATGCTCGCTCGCACACCCGCGGCGCGCAGCACGAGGACCCCCGGCGCGACGAGGAGGGCGGTCGCGAGCAGGATCGTCGGCAGCAGGCTCGGCCAGGTGTCCATCGTGAGCAGGCTATGCCGCGGGCACGCCCGTCAGGCGAGCCGCGCCGCTGCATGCAACCGGCGGGCCGCCTCGCCGATCGAACCGCTCATCGACGGATAGACCGTGAACGCGTTGGACACGTGGTCGGCGGTGAGGCCGTTCTCCACCGCGAGGGTGAGCGGGTAGATGAGCTCGGAGGCCCGGGGCGCGACGACGACCCCACCGAGCACACTGCCCTGGCCGGGCCGGGCGAAGACCTTGACGAAGCCGTCGTGGAAGCTGTCCATCTTGGCCCGGGCGTTCGTCGACAGCGGCAGAGTGACCGTCACCGCGTCGACCCGACCGCTGTCGACATCGTTCTGGGACACCCCGACCGTCGCGATCTCGGGGTCGGTGAAGACGTTTGCGGACACGACGTCCAGCCGCAGCGGGTGGACCGCATCGCCGAGGGAGTGCCACATGGCGATCCGGCCCTGCATGGCCGCGACCGAGGCGAGCGGGAGGACCCCCGTGCAGTCGCCCGCGGCATAGACCCCGCGGACGGACGTGCGGGACACCCCGTCGACCAGGACGTGCCCACCCGGGCCGAGCTCGACGCCGAGTTCCTCGAGGCCGATCCCACGTGTGGCCGGCACCGAACCGACCGCGAGGAGGGCGTGGCTGCCCTCGACGGTACGGCCGTCCTCGAGCTCGACGAGGACGCCGTCGGCGGTGCGCCGGACGCCGCTCATCCGGGAGCGGGACAGCACCTGCATCCCCTCGCGCCGGAAGACGTCCTCGATGACCCCGGCGGCGTCCGCGTCCTCGCCGGGGAGCACCTGATCTCGAGAAGACACGAGGACGACCTCGCTGCCGAGCCCGAGATAGGCCTGGGCGAGCTCGGCCCCGGTGACTCCGGAACCGACGACGACGAGCCGCTCCGGGACCGACTGCAGCCCCCAGATCTGGGTCCACGTGAGGATCCGCTCCCCGTCCGGCCGGGCGGAGTCCATGATCCGCGGCGTCGCCCCGGTCGCGACGAGGACGACGTCCGCGGAGACTTCGTCGGATCCGCCGTCGGCGTGGTCGATCCGAACCCGGTCCGCGGCGAGCAGGTGGCCGGTGCCGCGGCATACCCGCACGCCGTCGGCGACGAGCCGCTCACGGATGTCCTCGCTCTGGGCGGCGGCGAGCGCGAGGATCCGCGCATTGACCGCGCCGAGGTCGGTCGCGGCCGGGCGGCCTCCCGCATTGGGCAGGTCTATGCCGTGCTCGCGCACGACCTCGAGCCGGCGCAGGACGTGGGCGGTCGCCACGAGGCTCTTGCTCGGCACGCAGTCGGTGAGCACACAGGAGCCGCCGAGACCGTCGCGGTCGACGACCGTCACCTCCGCCCCCGACCGGGCGGCGACGAGGGCGGCTTCGTAGCCACCGGGCCCACCGCCGACGACGACGACCGAGAGAGTCCGCGCAATCACCTGCACATCCAACCACCCTCCGCGCGGCGTGCTCTCCTCGGCACGACAGGCCAGGGCTAGAGTCGGGCGATGACCTCGTGGCCCGACCTCGCCGATCCCTGCACCGACCCGACCGAGGTGGCCGAGGCGGCTGCCGCCGTCATCGCCGAACAGACCGGGGCCGACCATCACGACGTGGCGCTCGTCCTCGGCTCGGGGTGGGCACGGACCGCCGATCTCATCGGGACGACCGTTGCCACAGTGGACAATTCGCTCGTGCCAGGCTTCCGCAAGCCGGCCGTCGAAGGGCACGCAGGGTCGATGCGGTCGGTGGCGATCGGCTCGACGGGCAAGCGGGCGCTCGTCTTCGGCACCCGCACCCACTTCTACGAGGGGCACGGCGTGCGGGCGGTCGTCCACGGGGTGCGCACCGCGCGGGCCGCCGGGTGCACGACGCTCGTGCTCACCAACGGCTGCGGTGGGCTCAACCCGGCGTGGGGGCCCGGCACGCCGGTGCTCATCCGTGACCACCTCAACCTCACCGCCAACTCCCCCATCGAGGGGGCCCACTTCGTCGACCTCACCGACCTCTACTCGGCTCGGCTTCGAGCGATCGCCCGACGGGTCGACCCGGGCCTCGACGAGGGCGTCTACGTGCAGTTCCGCGGGCCGCACTACGAGACCCCGGCGGAGGTGGCGATGGCGCGGATCCTCGGCGGCGACCTCGTGGGGATGTCGACGGCCCTCGAGGCGATCGCCGCCCGCGAGGCCGGCCTCGAGGTGCTCGGCATCTCGCTCGTCACCAACCTCGCCGCCGGGATCTCGGCCACGCCGTTGTCGCACGAGGAGGTGCTCGAAGCCGGCCGCGCGGCCGCCGGCCGCTGTGGCTCGTTGCTCGCGGCGGTGGTCACCCGCATCGCCGAAGGTGCCCGATGAGCGGGTATGCCGTCCCCGAGGGCCTCGCGGCGACGCTCGCCGCGGCGCGCGCCTGGCTGGCCGACGATCCCGACCCGGTGACCCGGGCCGAGCTCGAAGCGGTCGTCGAGGCGGCCGAGATCGGCGAGGAGGCCGCCCAGGCGGACCTCGCCGACCGCTTCACAGGGCTGCTCGAATTCGGCACGGCCGGGCTGCGTGGACGCCTCGGCGCCGGTCCGCACCGGATGAACCGCGCGGTGGTCATCCGCGCGGCAGCCGGGCTCACGGCATACCTGCAGGAGGACGCCGAGCACCCGCGGCCCGAGCCCTATGTCGTCGTCGGCTTCGACGCCCGGCACAACTCGGACGTCTTCGCCCGCGACACCGCCGCGGTCGTCACGGCCGCCGGAGGGCGCGCGGCGGTGCTGCCGCACCCGTTGCCGACCCCGGTGCTCGCCTTCGCGATCCGCCACCTGGGTGCCGACGCCGGGGTGATGGTCACCGCGAGCCACAACCCACCGCAGGACAACGGCTACAAGGTCTACCTCGGCGACGGCTCCCAGATCGTGCCGCCGACCGACGTGCTCATCGCCGCACGGATCGCCGCCGTCTGCGCCGTGGCGGACGTACCGCTCGCGGAAGACGGCTGGGAGACCCTCGGCGACGACGTCCTCGATGCCTATCTCGACGCGGCCGCCGCCCTGGTCCCCCCGGAGTCCCCCCGAGAGCTTTCGGTCGTCCACACGTCGCTGCACGGCGTCGGAAATGACACTCTCGCAGCGGCTTTCGAGCGAGCCGGGTTCGCTGCCCCGCGAGCGGTCCCAACCCAGTCCGAGCCCGACCCGGAGTTCCCCACCGTCTCCTTCCCCAATCCGGAGGAGCCGGGCGCCATCGACGCGGCCCTCGCGCTCGCTGCGCAGGTCGGCCCGGATCTCGTGGTCGCCAACGACCCCGACGCCGACCGGTGCGCGGTCGCCGTGCCCGACCCGGTCCGCGGACCCGCCGACACCCCCGCCGGCTGGCGGATGCTCCGCGGCGACGAGGTCGGCGCGCTGCTCGGAGCACACCTGCTCGCGCGCGGCATACCCGCCGGTGGGGTGTTCGCGAACTCGATCGTGTCCTCCCGCCTGCTCGCCGCGATGGCCCGCGCGGCGGGGGTGGCCCATGAGGAGACGCTCACCGGCTTCAAGTGGATCGCGCGCGTGCCGGGGATCGCCTACGGCTATGAGGAGGCGCTCGGTTACTGCGTCGCGCCGCACGTCGTGCGCGACAAGGACGGCGTGACGGCGGCGCTGCTCGTCGCCGAGCTCGCGGCCGGGCTTCGCGCACAGGGCCGCTCGCTGCTCGGCCTGCTCGACGAGCTCGCGGTCGCGCACGGTGTGCATGCGACCGACTCGTTCTCCGTGCGGGTGTCCGACGTCGCCCTCATGCCGGCCCTCATGGAGCGGCTGCGGGGCGCGCCGCCCCGGACCGTCGGCGGGGTGTCCATCGCCCGGATCGACGACCTCGCGCGCGGCGACGGCGGCCTGCCGCCCACCGACGGGCTGCGCTATCTGCTCGCCGACGAATCCCGGGTGATCGTGCGACCCTCGGGCACCGAACCCAAGGTGAAGTGCTACCTCGAGGTGATCGAGCCGGTCGCCGGCCGGGCCGACCTGGGCCCCGCGCGTGCCCGGGCGCAGGATCGGTTGACCGCCATCCGCGCCGATATGCAGGACGCGATGGGGAGCTGACCGGCACACTCTGGGGCATGGCCACTCTCCCCGGGTCTGGTCCGCCCCAGGACGTCGACGCTCGTAATACCTATCGCTACCTGCGAGCCGCACCCCTCGTCGTCGCTCTGTTCCTCGCCCTCGGCGTCGTGTTCCAGTGGAACACCGCCGATTGCAAGGAAGCCTCGATCAGCGCCTTCTACTACACCTCGGCCCATGCGGTCTTCGTCGCGGCCCTCTGCGCGATCGGCGTGTGCCTCATCGTCTACCAGGGCAGTTCGCCGTTCGAGGACGTCGTCCTCAACATCTCGGGCTTCCTCGCCTTCCTGGTGGCGATGGTGCCCACCTACGAGGCCGTTCCGTCGGTATGCCGCGGCGCTCCCGTCATCCTGCCGACCCCAGGGCCGATCCAACTCAACGTCGCGGCGGTCTTCCTCGCGGGCATCGCCGCCGAACTCGTCCGGTGGCTGCTCGTCCGCAAGTTCTGGCAGTTGCCCGCCGACTCGGGCTACCGCCAGTGGCACGTCCTGCTCGCCGGAGTCGTGGGCTACGTCCTGGTCGTCTTCCTCGGCTGGCGCTATCTCACCGCCTTCGACCCGTGGTTCTTGCACAACGCCCACGACTGGTCGGCGATCTCGATGTTCGGCGGGATCATCCTGCTCATCGCGAGCAACGCGTTCGGCGCCGTCCGCGAGCTGCTCGGAGGAACGGCGCAGCGGCGCAGGACCCTCGCAGCGACCGTCCTCTATGCCGTGAGTGGACTCGGCATGGTCGTCGGCCTGTGGATCACCCTGCGCCGCAAGACCGAGTCCGGCGCGGCGGATCCCGACGTGTTCTGGGCAGAGGTGACGGTCATCACGGCATTCGCCCTCTTCTGGCTCACCCAGACGATCGAGCTGTGGGACTTCCGCGACCGGGAGGCCAAGCAGGCGGCCACGACGGGCTGACCTCCTCGACCGGGTCAGCGCATGAACAGACCGAAGGCGAGCAGGGCCGCGGGGACGGCGACGAGGACGAGGTCGAGCCACTCCCAACTTCGCGCGACCTGCGGATCGGATGGTGCGACGACCACGCCGTCGGCGACCGCGTCGGCCCACTCCTCCCGAGCGGTCTCGATGAGCCGGGCTGCCCGGGCCGCCGTCATCCGCCCTTCCCCCGCAGGGGCGGGAGCGTGGGCCGAGCCCGGGACGGTGCGGCTTGTGCCCGCGCCGGACCGGTTGGCGAGGGACTCCCCCAAGCCGAAGGGAGTGAGGCTGCTCGGACGGTCGATGTGCGCGGAGATGGCCCATGCGCTGATCACCTGCGCTCCGGCATACAGCTGGAGGTTCCAGCGCGAGGTGACGTCCTCGACGAGCTGCCACGGCACGAAGGTGCGCCGGAAGGGGTTGTGGACGGACACGCCCTCGATCGACACACGCACACACGGCCGGACGAGGAGCACGACGCACAGGACGCCGCCGAGGGCGACGGCGGCGACGTAGACGAGGCCGGCGCCCATCGACGCGAACAGCAGGACGAGGCATCCGATCGCGCCGACACCGCCGAGCAGGACCGAGCCACGCGAGCGCAAGACGTGGACGTGGTGCTCCGACGCCGACGTCGGGGCGGGCTCGGGCAGCGCGCTCATCCGGTCATCCTCTCACCCAGCCGGGAAGCCGCCAGGGCCTAGACTCGCCCGGTGAGCACCACGTCCGGCGACGCCGCCGCCCGCGCCCGTGACCTGCTCGGCGTCTCCCGACTCACCGAGTCGGCGCTCGGTCGCTGGCTGCACGGGCTGCCCGGTGTCGACCAGGTCGGTGCCGACGCCCGGGCCGCGAGCCTGTCCACCCGCTCGATCAAGGCCGATGCCAAGGCATGGGCGGTCGACCTGGCCATCTCGATGATCGACCTCACGACCCTCGAGGGTTCGGACACCCCTGGCAAGGTCCGGGGGCTGGCCGCGCGCGCGCTCGTGCCCGACCCCAGCGACCCCACCACGCCGCGTCCGGCCGCCGTCTGCGTCTACGGCGACATGGTCGCGACAGCGCGGGAAGCCTTGGGAGACAGCGCAGTTCGCGTCGCCGCAGTGGCCACCGCCTTTCCCTCGGGACGAGCGAGTATGCCGGTGAAGCTCGCCGACACCCGCGACGCCGTCGCGGCCGGAGCCGACGAGATCGACATGGTGATCGACCGCGGGGCGTTCCTCGCCGGGCGGCACCTCACGGTCTTCGAGCTGATCGCCGCGGTGAAGGCGGCCTGCGTGCGCCCCGACGGTTCGCGCGCCCGGCTCAAGGTCATCCTCGAGACCGGCGAGTTGGTCACCTATGACAACGTCCGGCGGGCCTCGTGGCTGGCGATGCTCGCCGGAGCCGACTTCGTCAAGACGAGCACCGGCAAGATCTCGCCAGCCGCGACGCTGCCGGTCACCCTCGTCATGCTGGAGGCCGTGCGCGACTGGCGCGAGTGGACCGGAGATCAGGTCGGCGTGAAGCCCGCCGGGGGGATCCGCACGAGCAAGGACGCGGTGAAGTTCCTCGTCACGGTCAACGAGGTGGCCGGGCCCGACTGGCTGGACCCGCACTGGTTCCGGTTCGGTGCATCCAGCCTGCTGGGCGACCTCGTGCTCCAGCGGCAGCGGATGCGCATCGGGGCCTATTCGGGGGCTAACTACGTCGCGGACGACGCACCCAGCCTCTACTGACCGGAACCCGGCCCACGGCGAGCGGGTCACGGTGTCCCCAGGCGGCGATCTCCCGGCGCCGGCAGGACCCCCACCCTCCACCCCCTCACCGGAGTAAGCGCTTGAGTGGTCAGAAATACCGTGATCAAGGCCTTGAGTTGCGCGAAAACTGCACACTCAAGCGCTTACTCCACCAAGGGAGGGAGGGTTCGGCGGGGAGGAGGGTTCGGCGGGGAGGAGGGTTCGGCGGGGAGGAGGGTTCGGCGGGGAGGAGGGTTCGGCGGGGAGGAGGGTTCAGCCGACGAAGCCCGGCAGGCCGGCCGCCGCTGGGCTCGTGGCGAGGAACCGGGCGAAGGCGAGCTGCGCGGCATAGTCGTCCGGGTCGTCGCGTTCGATGTCGGCGAGGGTGAGCGCCATCGGGTCCTTGCTCGCGGCGAGCTGGGCGTCGAAGAGGACCCGCTCGCGGAAGAAGGCCGCCCAGCGGAATTCGGCGAAGGTCGGGTTCTGCGGGTCCTTGACGAAGCCGTATTCCTCCCGCACGACCCAGGCGAGGCTGCGGTAGAGATCGTTCTGCAGGTCGGTCACCGACGGCGCCAGAACGTCGGGGGGAAGCGGGCCGGCGCCCAGACCGTCGAAGGGATAGAGCCAGGCGTTGTTCACCAGCGCCTTCCAGAAGCGCTTCCCGGTGAGCGGCAGCCAGTTGCGCCGGACCTCGGCGAAGACCGACGTGGACAGGTCCCCGAAGGCCATCCACAGCGCAGCGGCGAGATGGTGGTGGTCCACGAGGTAGAAGCACGCCGGCGCGGCGGCTCCGGTGGTCGTCGAGGCATCGACATCCGGAGTCGAGTCGTCGGGTGGGTTGCCGATGACGACCGGGATCGCGCGTTGGAGCAGGTAGTCCGACAGCTTCTTGTCGTCCATCGCGGCGATCTTGTCGGCCTTGGCGCGGACCTCGTCCATGCCGACGGCGTTCTGGGTGGGCTTGAGCTGGGCGAGGGTGAGCCGCCCGATCGTCCCCTGTGGGCTGGCGGTGTCGAGGCTGGGCAGGAACTCGAGCAACACGAGAGCACTCCCTTGCGGATCGGCCCCTGATCCGGCGCACGGCGGGTCGAGCACCGGCGAACGAATCACCAGCGTGACACGACAAGGGCCGCCGGATGGGCGGAATCGGACCAATCGGACCCGGCGTCGTCGCGTGCCGACCCCACAGCCGTAGCATGATCGGTCAGCGGCCACCGGTCGGCGCGGACAGGGACCCGGGTGGCGACGAACAGTCCCCAGCGGAGAGGAAGACATGCCACGGTTCGACTACGCACCGGCCCCTGAGTCGCGAGCGATCGTCGACATCCGGCCGAGCTACGGGCTGTTCGTGGGCGGCGCCTTCGTCGAGGGCCACGGCACACCGTTCAAGACGGTCAACCCGGCCACCGAGGAGGTCCTCGCCGAGGTAGCCGAGGCCGACGCCGCCGACGTCGACCGGGCGGTGAAGGCGGCGCGCACGGCATACACCCGGGTGTGGAGCCGCACCTCGGGACGCGACCGGGGCAAGTGGCTCTTCCGCCTCGCCCGGATCCTCCAGGAGCGCTCCCGCGAGTTCGCCGTGCTCGAGACCCTCGACAACGGCAAGCCGATCAAGGAGAGCCGCGACGTCGACGTGCCGCTCGCGGCCGCGCACTTCTTCTACCACGCGGGGTGGGCGGACAAGCTCGGCTATGCCGGCCTCGGCGGCTCCCCCGCCGACCCGCCGCGCCCGCTCGGGGTGGTCGGCCAGATCATCCCGTGGAACTTCCCGTTGCTCATGCTCGCCTGGAAGATCGCCCCCGCCCTCGCCTGCGGCAACACCGTCGTCCTCAAGCCCGCCGAGACCACGCCGCTCACGGCGCTGCTCTTCGCCGAGGTATGCGAACAGGCCGGGCTGCCCCCGGGGGTCGTCAACATCGTCACCGGCGCCGGCCCGACCGGGCAGGCGCTCGTCGAGCATCCCGGTGTCGACAAGATCGCCTTCACCGGCTCGACCGAGGTCGGCAAGCTCATCGCCCGAGCCGTCGCCGGCACGCGCACCCGGCTCACCCTCGAGCTCGGCGGCAAGGCCGCCAACATCGTCTACGAGGACGCCGCCCTCGACCAGGCCGTCGAGGGAATCGTCGACGGGATCTTCTTCAACCAGGGGCACGTATGCTGCGCCGGCTCCCGGTTGCTCGTGCAGGAGTCGATCCACGACGACCTCGTCCGCCGGCTGCAGCGCCGTCTCGCGACCCTGCGGGTCGGCGACCCGATGGACAAGAACACCGACCTCGGCGCGATCAACTCGGCCGCCCAGCTCGAGAAGATCCGCGAGCTCGCCGACGCCGGCGAGGCGGAGGGCGCCAACCGATGGTCGCCTGCCTGCGAATTGTCTTCTCGCGGCTATTGGTTCCCGCCGACGGTCTTCACCGGTGTCGCCCAGAGCCACCGGATCGCCCAGGAGGAGGTCTTCGGACCGGTGCTGTCCGTGCTCACCTTCCGCACCCCCGCCGAGGCGGTCGCCAAGGCCAACAACACCCCCTACGGTCTCTCGGCCGGCATCTGGTCGGAGAAGGGCTCGCGCGTGCTGTGGACGGCCGACCGACTGCGCGCCGGGGTCGTCTGGGCCAATACCTTCAACCGGTTCGACCCCACCTCGCCGTTCGGGGGCTACAAGGAGTCCGGCTACGGCCGGGAGGGCGGCCGCCACGGCCTCGCCGCCTACGTCGCGAGCGAGGTAGGCGCGTGAGCCATCTCGAGGTCCGCAAGACCGCCAAGCTCTACGTGGGCGGCAAGTTCCCGCGCAGCGAGTCCGGCCGGGTGTATGCCGTGCACGCAGCACCTCACGCCGGCACGGCCCCCCGCCGTGGATCCACAGCCACCGGCGACACTGTCGGGGACTTCCTCGCCAACGTGGCCCAGGCCTCCCGCAAGGACGCCCGGGACGCCGTCGTCGCGGCGCGTGCCGCCGTCGCCGGGTGGAGCGGGGCGACGGCATACAACCGGGGGCAGGTCCTCTACCGCGTCGCCGAGGTCATGCAGGGCCGGGCCGCCCAGTTCGCCGACGGCGTGGCCGCCGCCGAGGGGCTCGCCACCGCGCAGGCGCGCCGGGTGGTCGAGGCCACCATCGACCGCTGGGTCTGGTATGCCGGGTGGTCCGACAAGCTCCCCCAGGTCCTGGGTGGGCTCAACCCCGTGGCCGGGCCCTATTTCGACCTGTCCGTGCCCGAACCGACCGGTGTCGTGGCCGTCCTTGCCCCGCAGGGCAGTTCGTTGCTCGGCCTCGCGTCGGTCATCGCCCCGGTCATCGTCTCGGGCAACACGTGCGTCGTCCTCGCGAGCGAGCGGCGCCCCCTGCCCGCGGTCGATCTCGCCGAATGTCTGGCCACCTCCGACCTGCCCGGCGGCGTCGTCAACCTGCTCACCGCCCGCACCGCCGAGGTCGCCCCGTGGCTCGCCTCCCACCGCGACGTCGACGCGCTCGACCTCACCGGTGCCGCCGACGCGCCAGGCGTCGACTGGGGGGCGCTCGAACGCGCGGCGGCCGACTCGGTGACCCGGGTGTTGCGCCCCGCCGGCACGGGCCCGGCCGCGATCGAGCCCGACTGGACCGCCGAGCCGGGCCTGGGCCGGATGACTGCCTTCCTCGAGACCAAGACCGTCTGGCATCCCAAGGGCATCTGAGGGTGACCACGGACGGGCGGGTCGTCGTCCTCGCCGGGCCCTCCGGGGCGGGCAAGTCGCGGTTGGCGCATCGACTGCACACGGCATACGGCTGGCCGGTGGTGCGCCTGGACGACTTCTACCGCGACGCGGGCGACCCGGACCTGCCGATCGTCGACCTCGGCGGAGGTCACCGGTTGCCCGACTGGGACGACCCGCGCTCGTGGCGCGCCGAGGCCGCGCTCCAGGCACTCGCCGAACTCGTCACGGCCGGGCAGACCGCGGTCCCGAGCTATGACATCGGGCTCTCGCGGGCGACCGGCACGTCGGTCGTCACGGCGCGCCCGGGCGACCTCGTCGTGGCCGAGGGCATCTTCGGTGCCGAGATCGTCCCCGCCCTCGCCACCCGGGGTTTGCTCGCCGCGGCCTTCTGCGTGAGCCAGGGACGGTGGCGCACCTTCGTCCGACGACTCGCCCGGGACCTGCGCGAGCGGCGCAAACCCCCGCGGGTGCTGCTGCGCCGCGGCTGGGAGCTCGCCCGGCGCGAACCGGCCATCGTCGCGCGGGCCGCGTCGCTCGGCGCCCCGTGTCGGCACCCGCGGACGGCCGAGCGCGCCGCGGCTCGCCTGATAGCGTCGGGACCAGCCTGACGCGCGACAGGGGGCACACGTGAGCGACTTCGGACCGCCGCCGGGCGCGCCCGAGGGCCTGCCGCGCCGGCGCGCCAGCTACCTGCCTCCCGGCGGCCTCGGCTCCGTCCGCGGGCTCGCCAGCACACCCGGGCAGCCCGACCGGCGTCGGTATGCCGTCACCCGCTCCGCCCGGCCCGGGATCGTCCCGCTGCACCCGCTCGGGGTGTCCGACGTCCTCGACGGGGCCGCGAAGCTCGTCCGCCGCAACGCCCGCACCGCCCTGGGAGCCTCGGCCCTCGTCAACGCGGCCACGGCCGTCCCTGCGGTGCTCCTCGTCTCGCTGTCCGCAGCCGGATCCTGGATGCGTTCGACCGGCGTCGCCACCGTCATCGACGCCCGCTCGTGGGCGGCGCTGCTCGGGGTGGGGGGCACGGCATACGCGGTGCTCCTGCTCGCCGGGGTGCTCGCCCCGCTCGGTGCGCAAGCGCTGCTCGGCCACCGGCCCGACCTCGCCCACGTGTGGGCGGTGGTCCGGCCACGATTCTGGGCCCTGGCCGGTTCGCAGGCGCTGCTGCTCACCGCGCTCGTGCTCCCGTGGCTCGTCCTCGTCGGCGTTCTCGCCGCGCTCAACCGGGCACCGGTCCCGGCCATCCTCATCGCCGGGGCGCTGCTCACCCTCGTCGCGGTGGCCGTCGACCTCGTCCTGCTGCCCCGCTGGCTGCTCAGCGGGCCCGCGGCGGTCGTCGAAAACCTCGGCCCGGTCGCCGCGCTGCGCCGCTCCTGGGCCCTCTCGCGTGGGCGCGCCTGGAGCACGGGAGGCACCTTCGCCCTCGCCTCGGTCATCGGGGTCGTCGTCTTCTGGGTCCTCCAACTGCCCCAGTGGCTCGCCTACAACCTGCTCGTCGGCCTCTTCGAGCCGAGCCGAGTCGTGCGCGACATCGCCTCGACCTTCGACTTCACCCTCGCCTCGCTCGGCTCGGCGATCCTCGTCACTCCCGTCGTCGCCGGCGTCGCCGTGCTGCGCCACATCGACGCACGGATGCGCGCCGAGGGCTTCGACCTCGTCCTGCTGCGGTCGGCCGCCTCCGAGGCCCAGGTGGGCTCATGACCTGGCCCGTGCGGCTACCGGTCGACCTGGACCCCGACGGCGAGACCGCCCGCCGTTGGGTGAGCGAGGAACTCGGCAAGGACGACTACTACGACGGGCGTTCGCTGTTCCAGCGGATCATGGAGTGGCTCGGAGACCTCTTCCAGCGGCTCTTCGGCGGGGGCCCAGCCGCGGATTCCGTCCCCGGCGTGAGCCCGATCGTCACCGCGCTCGTCGTCGCCCTCGTCCTGGGGCTGCTCGCCCTCCTGCTCACCCGGATCCGGGCCGAACGGCATACGGTCCAGAGCGGTGAGTCCGTGCTCGGCGACCTCGACCTGTCGGCCGTGCAGTTCCGCGACCGTGGGGAGGCGGCCCTGCGGGAGCGCCGCTGGGGTGACGCCGTCGTCGAGTTCACCCGGGCGATCGCCCGCGAGGCGGCCGACCGCACGCTGCTCACCGAGGCCCCGTCCCTTACCGCACACGAGGTCGGTGGACAGCTCGCCGCGGTGTTCCCCGACCACGCCGCACGCATCGCCCCGGCGATGGACCTGTTCGACGCGGTCCGCTACGGCCGGTATGCCGCGAGCGAGGCCGACGCGCGCGAGGTCGCCGCGCTCGCCACGGCACTGCAGTCCGCGAAGCCGGTGCTCACCGGGGTCACTTCGTGAAGCCGCGCGTGTGGCGGTGGATCGCCGTCGTCGCAGCGGTCCTCGGTGCCGCCGCCCTGCTCACGTGGAGCGGTCCGGCGCCGAGCAGTTCCGCGGCATACCATCCGGCCAACCCGACCTTCAACGGCGCACAGGTTCTCGCTCGGGTACTCGCGACGCACGGCGTGGACGTCATCGTCGCCGAGGGCGAATCGGCCCTGGAACGCACCACGATCGACGCGGACACGACCGTGCTCGTCACCAATACCTCGGACCTGCGCGACCCCACCCTGCTCACCCTGCGCACCCTCGCGGGCGAGGCTCAGCGGCTCGTGCTCGTGCGCCCGGACCGCCGCGTCGTGCGCACGCTCACCCCCGGTGTCACCGTCCGCGACGCCGCGCGTGCCCAGGACACCCTCACGAGCGGGTGCGCGAGCGCCGACGTCCGCGCCGGCGAGCACCTGTCCCGTTCCCAGTCCGAGTATCGGGACCCCCGGTCGACGAGCCAGTGTTTCGTCACGGACGGCTTCGCCGTGCACCTGGACACCTCGGCCCCCGGCCTGCGCGAGGTCGTGCTCGTGGGGTCCACCGACGTCGTGACGAACGAGCACATCGACGAGGCCGACAACGCCGCCGTCGCCCTGCGCACCGTCGGCCACTCGAGCCGGCTCGTGTGGTACGTCCCCGACCTGCGCGACGTCCCACCGACGGCCGCGCAGCAGCGCGAGTCGTTCACCCCCGTGTGGTGGGGCTCGATGCTCGTCCTGGGCGGCTTCACCATGGCCGCGGTCATCTGGTGGCGGGCCCGCCGTTTCGGCCGCCTCGTCGTCGAGCCGCTGCCCGTCGTCGTCCGCGCGACCGAGACGACCGAGAGCCGCGGGCGGCTCTACCGCAAGGCCCGCGACACCCATCGGTCCGGCGCCGTCCTGCGCGCCGCCACCCGCAAGCGGCTCACGGCATACCTCGGGCTGCCACCCGGCACACCCGCCGTCGCGCTCGTCGACGCGGTGTCCCACGCGACCGGACGCCCCGTCGGCGACGTCGGGTGGCTGCTCGACGGGCCACCGATCGGCAACGACGCAGACCTGCTCGGCCTGGCCGCGACCCTCGCGGCCCTGGAGAAGGAGATCCGCCGCACATGAGCGACCAGCCCACCTCGACCCTCGCCGACCACCCCGCACGCGCGGCCCTGCTCGCCGTGCGCGGCGAGATCGGCAAGGCGGTCGTCGGTCAGGAGCAGGCCGTCACCGGCGTGCTCATCGCGCTGTTGTGCCGCGGCCACATCCTCCTCGAAGGAGTCCCGGGCGTGGCCAAGACCCTCCTCGTGCGGTCACTGGCCCGAGCCCTCGCGGTCGAGACGTCCCGGGTCCAGTTCACCCCCGACCTCATGCCCGGCGACATCACCGGCTCGCTCGTCTATCAGGCGGCGACCTCGCAGTTCAGCTTCCGCGAGGGACCGGTCTTCACCAACCTCCTGCTCGCCGACGAGATCAACCGGACCCCGCCCAAGACCCAGGCCGCCCTCCTCGAGGCCATGGAGGAGCGCCAGGTGTCGGTCGAGGGCAAGCCCCATCCGCTGCCGGTGCCCTTCCTCGTGGCAGCCACCCAGAACCCGGTCGAATACGAGGGCACCTACCCGCTGCCCGAGGCCCAGCTCGACCGGTTCCTGCTCAAGGTCGAGCTGCCGGTTCCCCCCCGCGACCAGGAGATCGTCGTGCTCCGCCGGCACGCCGAGGGCTTCGACCCTCGCGACCTGGGTGCGGCCGGCATCCGGCCGGTCGCCGGTCCGGCCGATCTCGCGGCGGGTGCTGCCGCAGTGGCCCGGGTCGGCATCTCCCCCGAGGTCGCGGCATACATCGTCGACATCGCCCGGGCCACCCGCCAGTCGCCCTCCCTCGCGCTCGGGGTCTCCCCGCGCGGCGCCACCGCCCTGCTCGCGACCGCTCGCGCCTGGGCCTGGATGAACGGCCGGGGCTTCGTCACCCCCGACGACGTCAAGGCACTCGCCCACGCGACCCTCGCCCACCGGCTCACCCTGCGCCCGGAGGCCGAACTCGAGGGCGTGAGCGTGGGCGCCGTCCTCGCGAGCGCGATCGCCTCCGTCCCCGTCCCTCGCTGATCGGAGCCCGCGATGGCGGTGACCGGGCGTCTTCCCCTTCTCGTCGGGCTGGGGGCGGTCGCGGTCGTCCTGGACCCGACCCGACGGACCGTGCTCCTCTGGCTGCTCGTCTGCCTCGGCCTGGTCCTGCTCGACCTCGCCCTCGCCCTGCCGCCGGGGCGACTCGTCCTCGAGCGCTCCCCCATCGCACCGATCCGGCTCGGGGAATCGACGGTCTCCCAGGTCCTCGTGACCAACCCCACGGGACGCACCCTGCGCGGGGCCCTGCGCGACGCCTGGCAACCGTCGGCGGGGCCGGCGGGAGACCGGCATACCGTCCGCATCCCCGGCGGCGAGCGGCGTCGGCTCACGACCCGCTTGCGGCCCACTCGCCGTGGCGACCGGCTCGCCGACCGGGTGACGGTCCGTTCCTTCGGCCCGCTGCGCCTGGCTGCGCGACAGCGCGCCTTCGAGGTTCCGGGAGCGGTGCGCGCCCTGCCGCCCTTCGACTCGCGCAAACACCTGCCCTCACGGTTGGCCTCGCTGCGCCAGCTCGACGGCCGCTCGGCCGTGCGCACGCGAGGACAGGGGACGGAGTTCGACTCGCTGCGCGACTACGTCGACGGTGACGACGTGCGCTCGATCGACTGGCGGGCCACCGCCCGCAGGCGCAGCGTCGTCGTGCGGACCTGGCAGCCCGAGCGCGACCGACGGGTCATCCTCATGCTCGACACCTCGCGGACCTCCGCCGGCCGGATCGGCGACATGCCACGCCTCGACGCAGCCATGGACGCGACCCTGCTGCTCGCGGCCCTCGCGTCGCGTGCCGGCGACCGGGTCGACTTCCTCGCCGGCGACCGGTGGATCCGCGCGCGGGTCGCGGCCTCGGCCAACCGCACGACGCTGCTCGGCGAGCTCGTCCAGGCGATGGCCCCGCTCGACCCGGCCCTGCTCGAGGCCTCGTGGACAACCCTCGCGAGCGCGATCACCGACGTGTCCCGGCGGCGCTCCCTCGTCGTCCTGCTCACCGCCCTCGAGCCGGCGGCGATCCACGAGTCGCTGTTGCCCACCCTCGCCACGCTCACCCGCCACCACCGGGTCGTTGTCGCGTCCGTGGCCGATCCCGCGTTGCCCGCCATGGCGGCCGCCCGCTCGACGACGGTCGAGGCCTATGCCGCGGCAGCGGCCGAGCGCACCCTCGCCCTGCGGGACCGGACGGCGGCGCTGCTGGCAAGGATGGGGGTGGCGGTCATCGACGCCCCGCCCGACCAGTTGCCTCCGCGCCTGGCCGACCACTACCTCATGCTCAAGGCCCAGGGCCTGCTCTGAGCTCACCCCGTGCCCTCACGACCAGCTTCCCCGCGGCTTCCCGGCGGGTCAGCCCACGACGGGGGCGGAGTCGCCCTGGTCGATCGCTGCGACGTCGCCGCGGAGGCCACGGCGCGCGGCCTGTCGACCGAGGGTGAAGACGTAGGTGAGGAAGGCCGCCTCGGCGAGCACACCGACCCCGATCCGGGCCCAGGTCGGCAGCGGCGACGGGGTGACGAATGCCTCGATGACCCCGGAGACGAACAGCACGAGGACGAGCCCGAGGGCAACCGCCATCGCGACCCGCGCCTCCTCGGCGAGCGCGGTCATCCGTGACCTCGGGCCGGGTTCGATCCACGACCAGAAGATGCGCAGCCCGACCCCCGCAGCGACGAAGACCGCGGTGAGCTCGAGCAGGCCGTGCGGGAGGATGAGCCCGAAGAAGAGCCCCGCCCGGTCGTAGCGCGCCATGAGGGCGCCGATCACCCCGAGGTTGAGGATGTTCTGCCACAGGACGAGGACGACGGGGACACCGAGGACCCCGAGCGAGATGCACAGCGCGCAGACCCACGCATTGTTCGTCCACACCCTGAAGGCGAAGGACGAGGCGGCATACTCGCTGTAGTAGTCGGCGAAGTCGTGGCTCACGAGTTGCTCGATCTCCGCCGGACTTGCCAGGGCGCTCTCGAACTGCGGGTTGACGTAGAACCACCACCCGATGACCGCCGCCACGACGACGTTGACCGCCGCAGTGATCCCCCACCACCGACGGTTACGGTAGAGCGCGGCCGGGAAGGTCTCGACGAGGAAGCGCCGGACGTCCTGCCACGAGGTCGAGCGGGTGCCGACCGCGCGAGAACGCGCCCGGGCGAGCAGCGAGGACAGGTAGGCGACCGCGGTCGGCTCCGGCGAGGTGGAGCGGATCTCCGACAGGTGGGTGGCGACGCGCTGGTATAGGTCGAGCAGTTCGTCGGCCTCGGCACCGTCGAGCGTCCCCCGCCGGGTCACCAGCACCTCGAGCCGCGTCCACTCGTGCGAGTGCGCGGCGACGTAGGCGTCGAGGTCCACGCCGTTACTGTATGCCGTGTGAGCGAGCGCACGATCGCGACCGTCGGGGTCACCGAGGACGACCTCGTCACCGGCGAGGCGGTGGCCCTCGACCTGCCACCGGCGTCGATCGGGTTGCGGGTGCTTTCCGGCCTGCTCGACTACGTCATCGTCATGACCCTCGCATATCTCCTGCTCACCCTTGCCGTCATGCTTTCCGCGCACTTCGACGACGCGGTGGTTGCGGCATCGACGCTGCTCGCGACCGTCGCGGCGATGGTCGGCTATCCGGTGACCATCGAGACCCTCACCCGGGGCCGCTCGGTGGGCAAGATCGCCGCCGGACTGCGCACCGTGCGCGACGACGCGGGCCCGATCACCTTCCGGCACGCGCTCACCCGCGGCCTCATCGGCGCGGTGGAGGTCTACGCCCTCTGGGGCGTGCCCGCGACCATCGCGGCCGTGATGAGTTCCCGGAGCAAGCGGCTCGGCGACATGGCCGCCGGCACCTATGTCGTGCGCGAGCGGGTGCGGGCGAGCCTGCCCCCGCCGGTGCCGATGCCGCCGCACCTGGCCGGGTGGGCCCAAGCGGCCGACATCGTGTCGCTGCCCGACGGCCTGGCCATGCAGGTGCGCCAGTTCCTCCCCGCAGCCTTTGCGATGACCCCGCAGGCACGCGCCGACATGGGGGTTCTCCTGCTCGAGGAGGTCCTCCACTACGTCTCGCCGCCGCCCCCGCCCGGCAACCACCCCGAATATGTCCTCGCGGCGGTGATCGCCGACCGCCGCCGTCGCGATCTCGACCGGCTCATCCGCGACGCCCGGCTGCGGGACAGCCTCATCCCGCCGGACTCGGTCGAGGGCTGAGTCCTCGGTCGAACAGCTAGGCCGTGCCCACCCCGAGGGCGGCATACCCGGGTTTGACGACCTCCTCGATGATCGCCAGCCGCTCGTCGAACGGGTGGAAGGCCGACTTCATCGCGTTGATCGTCGCCCAGCGCAGATCGCCCAGGCCCCAATCGGCCTGCTCGACGAGCAGCGCGGCCTCGTTGGACATCGAGGTGTCGCTCATAAGTCGGTTGTCGGTGTTGAGGGTCACCCGGAAGCGCAGGCGGGTGAGCAACGAGATGGGATGCAACCCGATGGTCGCCGCCGCGTCGGTCTGCAGGTTGCTCGACGGGCACATCTCGAGGGGGATGCGGGCATCCCGCACGTATGCCGCGAGCCGACCCAAGCGCACACTCGACAGGTCGACGTCCGCGAAGTTGCGCACGCCGTTCTTCTCCGCCATCCGGATCCACAGCGGGGCGGCTACCCCGCCGATGGCGATGTCGTCGATGATCCGCACCCCGTGACCGAGCCGGTCGGCACCGCAGTACTGGATGGCCTCCCAGATGCTCGGCAGGCCGAAGGCCTCGCCCGCATGGATGGTGAAGTGGGCGTTCTCCCGACGCAGGTATTCGAAGGCGTCGAGGTGACGCGTGGGAGGGAAGCCCGCCTCGGCGCCGGCGATGTCGAAACCGGCCACGCCCGCGTCGCGATAGCGCACGACGAGTTCGGCGATCTCGATGCCGCGCGCCGCATGGCGCATCGCCGTGAGCAAGGCCGCCACCCGGATCGGCTGGCCGGCCGCTGCCGCTTCTGCCTCGCCTTCACGAAATCCCGCGTTGACCGCTTCGACGACCTGGTCGAGGGACAGTCCGTCCGCGAGGTGCTGCTCGGGGGCGAACCGGCTCTCGGCATAGACCACCCCGTCGGCCGCGAGGTCGAGCACGCACTCCTTGGCGACCCGGTGCAGCCCTGCCTCGGTCTGCATGACGGCCACGGTGTGGTCGAAGGTCTCGAGATAGCGCACGAGCGACCCCGAGTCGGCCGCCTCCCGGAACCAGTCCCCCAGGGCCTCGGCGCCCGCCGTCGCGGCGGACGGGAGGCCGGTGTAGCCGATCTCGTCGGCGAGCTCGATGATCGTCTGCGGACGCAAGCCACCGTCGAGGTGGTCGTGCAGGAGCACCTTGGGGGCTGCGACGAGGGTGGCGCGATCCGGGCGCTGGGCGGATGGGGTCATCGTGGCGGTCAGTCCTCGCGGTGGGCGCTCTCGGGGGTGAACGCCGGCAGGCACACGGCGACGTACTCCGCACCGAGCGGGCCGGTGGTGTAGCGGATCCGCTCGCCGGCTCGGGTGAGGATCGACTGGCCCTCACGGACCTCGTGGCGCTCGCCGCCGGCTTCGACGACGAGGAAGCCACGGACCACCACGGTGATCTCGTCGAATTCCGGCGTCTGGTAAGGCTCTTCCCAGCCGGGCGGGGCAATCATGTGGGCGACCGAGACGTCACGCGTGTGCGTGGCGACGACGCCCACGTGCTCCTCGATGACCTTGCCTCCGGGCACCGGGATACGCACGGGGGCGGTGTTGACGTGCGGCATCCTCGCAGCCTAGACCTCGCGGCCCTTCCGGTATGCCGTTGCGCCGGCTCCCGCGCGCGTCAGGCGATCCGGTCGACGACGAGCGGGAGCAGATCGGGCCGAGAGCCGTGCGGCGCGACGAAGTAGCCGCCCTCGAGTGCGTCGAGCGCCCGCGGGAATCGCTCGGGGGTGTCGGTGAGCAGGGTGAGCAGCGGCTCGCCACCGCGGACGACGGCGCCCGGCTTGGCGTGGATGAGGACGCCGGCTCCGGCCTGGACCGGGTCCTCCTTGCGCGCGCGGCCGGCACCGAGCCGCCAGGCGGCGATCCCGACGGCGAGGGCGTCGAGCTGCGTGAGCACGCCGTCGGCCGGGGCGAGCACCTCGTGGCGGTGCCGGGCCACCGGCAGGGGTGCGTCGGGGTCGCCGCCCTGGGCCAGGATCATCCGCCGCCACACGTCCATCGCCCGACCGTCGGCGAGGGCGTCGGCCGGATCCTCGCCCTCGCGGCCGGCGGCCGCGAGCATCTCGCGGGCGAGGGTGAGGGTGAGCTCGACGACGTCGGGCGGGCCGCCGCCGGCGAGCACGTCGACGGCTTGCGCCACCTCGATCGCGTTGCCCGCCGCGAGCCCGAGCGGGGTCTGCATGTTCGTGAGCAGTGCCACCGTGCGCACGCCTGCGTCGGTGCCGAGCGCGACCATCGTCGAGGCGAGTTCGCGCGCCCTCGCGACGTCCTTCATGAAGGCGCCCGAACCCACCTTGACGTCGAGGACGAGCGCGCCGGTGCCCTCGGCGATCTTCTTGCTCATGATCGAGCTAGCGATGAGCGGGATCGCCTCGACGGTGCCCGTGACGTCGCGCAGGGCGTAGAGCTTCTTGTCCGCCGGCGCGAGCCCGGCACCGGCCGCACAGATGACTGCGCCGACCTCGTCGAGCTGGCGCAGCATCTCCTCACTGCTGAGCGAGGCACGCCAGCCGGGGATCGACTCGAGCTTGTCGAGCGTGCCGCCGGTGTGGCCGAGACCGCGTCCGGACAGCTGCGGGACGGCGAGGCCGCACGCGGCGACGAGCGGCGCCAGCGGCAGGGTGATCATGTCGCCCACACCACCCGTCGAGTGTTTGTCGGCGGTCGGCCGGGACAGGGTCGAGAAGTCCATCCGCTCGCCCGAGGCGATCATCGCCGCGGTCCACCGGCCGATCTCCCGGCGATTCATCCCGTTGAGCAGGACGGCCATCGCGAGCGCCGACATCTGCTCGTCGGCTACCACACCGCGGGTGTAGGCGTCGATCACCCAGTCGATCTGAGGGTCGGTGAGCTCGTGCCGGTCGCGCTTGGCGACGATCACCTCGACCGCGTCGAATGCCTCGGGGCTGGCCATGTGCGCCATCATTGCGCACCCGGCCACACGGCATACCGCGTGCGCCGTATGCCGTGAGCGGACGCCGCGTCAGGCGCCGTGTCGGCCGAGGTCGTCGGGGCCGAAGGCGTGCGGGAGCAATTCGGACAGCGGGACCGGGCCGTCCTCGGCAAGGACGAGGCAGTGCGCCCCGCCGTGCTCCCAGAGCAACTGCCGGCATCGCCCACACGGCATGAGTGGCAGCCCGTCGGCGCCGACGCAGGCCACGGCGACCAACCGCCCGCCGCCGGTGGCCGCGAGCTCGCTCACGAGGCCGCATTCGGCGCACAGGCCCACACCGTAGGAGGCATTCTCGACATTGCACCCCGTGACGATCCGGCCGTTGTCGACGAGCCCCGCCACCCCCACGGGGAAGCCCGAATAGGGTGCATAGGCCCGCGCGAGTATGCCGCGTGCCTCCCGTCGCAGTGCCTCCCAGTCGACCTGGGGCGGGGCCATCGCTACTTCGCCTCGCCCTTGCGGTAGACCTGCCCGTCCGCGGCGGGCATCCGCAGTCGCTGGGCGGCGAAGACGAGGACGACGAGGGTCGCGATGTAGGGGGTCATGCTCGTGAACTCGGCGGGGACCTCGTTGGTGAAGGCGAACCACACGAGGACGAGGACGCCGATGACGACCCGGACGAGGCCGACGACCGGCTTGCCCTGCCGGCGCCGGACGAACTGCCAGATCGCCCATGCGATCAACAGGACGCCGAGCGGCAGCAGATAGGCGTGGATGACGTCGCCCCGCCCGCGCAACTGGATGGCGTCGGCATAGCCGAACAGGCCGGCACCGCCGGCCAGGCCCCCGGGGCGCCAGTTGCCGAAGATCATCGCGGCCAGGCCGATGTAGCCACGTCCGGCGGTCTGGCCCTCCCGGTAGAGGTTGGAGGCGACGAGCACGAGGAAGCCACCGGCGAGGCCGGCGAGCCCTCCGGAGATGAGGACGGCGAGGAACTTGTACCGGATGACGTCGACGCCGAGGGTCTCCGCGGCCTGCGGGGCCTCGCCACACGAGCGCAGGCGCAGGCCGAAGGGTGTGCGCCAAAGGACCCACCAGGAGAGCACGAGCAGGCCGACGGCGAGGATCGTGAGGACGCTCACGTTGGTCGTCACTGCCCGCAGGATGCCGGCGAGGTCGGCGAGCAGCCACGTGTGGGACTGTTCGAGGCTCAGCAAGCCGTCGCCGATGCCGGGCACGCTGAGGAAGGGCAACTGCTGCAGCGGCGGCGACTGGGTGGGACCGCCGCCGGGCAGATTGGTGAAGGTGCGGACGGCGAGGTAGGCGCCGGCCCCCGCGCCGAGCAGGTTGACGGCCACGCCGCTCACGATGTGGTCGACCCCGAAGATCACCGTCGCGAGCGCATGGATCGCGCCCGCGACGACGCCCATGAGGACGGCACCGAGGATGCCCGCCCACGGCCCGAAGTGATAGCCGAAGAACGCCCCACCCCAGGTGCCGAGGATCATCATCCCCTCGAGCCCGATGTTGACCACGCCGGCACGCTCCGACCACAAGCCGCCGAGCCCCGCGAGGGCCAACGGCATCGCCAGCCCGATCGCTGCCGCGAGGGCTCCGGAGCTGTCGATGTCGTGGGCACCCGTGATGACACGCACGGTGGCCAGGACGAGCAGCGCCCCGCCGAGGACGGCATACCAGAACCACGCCGGCCGCCGCCGCGTGGGCGACGTGCTCGGCCCGGCCGCGGGGGCGGCCTGCTGCGCGACGGCGCTCATGCCGCCACCTCCTTGGGCTGGTGGCTGGTTCGTTGAGCGGCCAACTGCGCGGCCACGCGACGCTGCTCCATCCGCAGCCCGGCCCGGCGCACGAGCTCGTAGGCGATGACCACCGAGAGCACGATGATCCCCTGGATGATGAGGACAAGCCGGTCGGACACCCCGGCGCTGATCTGCAGGCCGTTGGACAGCTGGTTGAGGTAGCCCCAGAGCAGGGCCGCGAAGGCGATGCCCACGGGGTTGTTGCGCCCGAGCAACGCCACGGCGATGCCGGCGAAACCCAGGCCCGCCTGCACGGTGTCGCCGTAGGCGTAGTCCTGGCCGAAGAGCAGCGGCATGCCGACCAGGCCTGCCGCCGCACCGGACAGGAGCATCGAGTAGAGGACCATCCGCTTGACCTTGACGCCGCTGGCGACGGCGGCGGTCTCCGAGCGCCCGGTGGCCCGCAGGTCGAAGCCGAAACGGGTCTTGCCGAGGATGAACCAGTAGAGGAAGCCGACGAGGACGGCCAGCAGGACGAGCCCGTAGATCTTGTCGGGGGTGGCGATCACGCCGTCGAGCGAGATGCCGGGCACGCGTGAATCCTCTTGCAGGACACGGGTACTCGTCGCATTGCTGCCCTCGACCTTGACTGCGGCACCTTTGAGGAGATAGGCGACGAGATAGGTCGCGATGTAGTTGAGCATGATCGTCGAGATGACCTCCGACACCCCACGACCGACCTTGAGCAGCCCGGCGATGCCGGCCCAGATCGCACCGGAGAGCATCGCGATGACGATCGAGACGAGGATGTTGAGCCAGCCGGGCAGCCAGTGCTGACCGGCGAAGACGGCGGCGGCGAAGGAGGCCACCCGGTATTGCCCGTCCACCCCGATGTTGAACAGGTTCATCTTGAAACCGATCGCCACCGCGATGGCCGACAGGTAGAGCACGGTCGCCTCGTTGACGATCGCGACGACCTGGCGTGGCAGCGGTGCCTTGAAGAACTGGGCCCAGACGGCGCCCACGGGGTCTCCGGCAAGCAGGAGGATCACCGAGGTGATGAGCAGGGACACGACGATCGCGATGACCGGGGCTGCGGCACCGAGGGCGAGCCGCCTCACGTCGAGGCGTTTCATGCGGGGTTCTCCTCACCGCTCGTCGAGCCGGTATGCCGTGCGGCCGAGGCCCGGGGTGCGGCACCGGCGTCACCGCTCGCGCCGGCCGCACCCGTCATCGCCGAACCGAGTTCCTCGCGGGTGACGGTGTCGGGGTCGAAGTCGCCGGACAGCTTGCCGCGCAGGATGACCCGGATGGTGTCGGACAGGCCGACGAGCTCTTCGAGGTCGGCCGAGATGAGCAGCACGGCCAGTCCCCCGCGCCGCGCCTGCTTGATGAGGTCCCAGATCGCCGCCTGGGCACCGACGTCGACGCCTCGGGTCGGGTGGGCGGCGACGAGGACCTTGGGGGAATGACTCATCTCACGACCGATGATGAGCTTCTGCTGGTTGCCGCCGGAGAGCGAGCCGGCGGTGACGAAGATCGACGGCGTGCGCACGTCGTAGGCCCCGACGATGCGCTGGGTGTCGGCCTTGGCCGCCTTCGCGTCGATGAGCGGTCCCTTGACGTTGGGCGGCTCGGTCTGGTGGCCGAGGATCCGGTTCTCCCAGAGCGGCGCCTCGAGCAGCAGACCGTGGCGGTGTCGGTCCTCGGGGATGTAGCCGACTCCGGCCTCGCGGATCTCGCGCACCTGCCAGTCGGAGATGTCGGTGTCGCCGAGGAAGACCAGGCCTGCGGTCGGCTCGCGCATCCCCATGACGACCTCGACGAGCTCGGCCTGGCCGTTGCCCTCGACCCCCGCGATCCCGACGATCTCGCCCGCGTGGATGGTGAGGTCGATGCCGTCGAGGACCTTACGCCGACCCGGGCCACCGGACAGGTCGACCCCGGTGATCGTGAGCAGCGGCCGGTCGGTGACCGTCGACTCCTCGGTCTGCGGGGAGGGCAGCGCCGAACCGACCATGAGCTCGGCGAGCTGGCGGGCGTTGACCGTCGCCGGGTCGACGGCTGCGACGGTCGTGCCACGCCGGATGACGGTGATCTCGTCGGCGACCGACAGCACCTCGTCGAGCTTGTGCGAGATGAACATCACCGTGAGTCCCTCGGCCTTGAGGTCGCGCAGGTTGTCGAAGAGCTCGGTGACCTCCTGCGGGACCAGGACTGCCGTCGGCTCGTCGAGGATGAGGATCTTCGCGCCGCGGTAGAGCACCTTGAGGATCTCGATCCGCTGTCGCGCACCCACGCCGAGATCGGCGACGAGGTCGTCAGGTTCGACGTCCAGGCCGTAGGCGTCGGAGATCCGCCGGATCTCGGCCCGCGCGTCGTCGCCGATGCCGTGGAGCTTCTCGGCGCCGAGCACGACGTTCTCGAGGACGGTGAAGTTGTCGGCGAGCATGAAGTGCTGGAAGACCATGCCGATCCCGGCGTTGATCGCGTCGGTCGGACTCTTGAGGACGAGCTGGCGGCCGTTGACCGAGATCGTGCCCTCGTCGGGCTGTTGCACGCCATAGAGGATCTTCATGAGGGTGGACTTGCCCGCACCGTTCTCGCCGACGATCGCGTGCACCGTGCCCCTGCGCACGGACAGTTCGATGTCCTTGTTGGCCACCACCCCGGGGAAGCGCTTGGTGATCCCGTGCAGCTCGACGGCGAAGTCGGCTGGGGTGGCGGGAGCCGGTGATACGGGCGACGATGCGGCGGTCACGGGGTCAACCTAGTGGTGCGGTGTTCAATCACGGCAGAGCGGCCCGGACGTGTTCGTCGAGGATCCCCAAGGGCAGGGAGCCCGACTCGAGCACCGCAGCGTGGAAGTCGCGCACGTCGAACCGGTCGCCGAGCCGCGCCTGCGCCTCGCGCCGGATCCGCTGGATCTCCAACCGGCCGACCATGTAGGAGGTCGCCTGCCCGGGGGTGCAGATGTAGCGGTCGATCTCCGGGCGCACGACGCCCTCGGTGAGCGGGGAATTGGCCAGCATGTAGTCGACCGCCTCCTGGCGGGTCCAGCCCAGGGCGTGCAGTCCGGTGTCGACGACGAGTCGGCAGGCCCGCATCGAGTCGGCGCTGAGCATCCCGAGCCGGTCGATCGGCTCGCTGTAGAGCCCCATCTCGTCGGACAGCCGCTCGCTGTAGAGCCCCCACCCCTCCGCGTATGCCGTGTGGTGGTCGTGCCGACGGAACTCCGGGAAGGTGTCGGGCAGCTCCGCGGCCAGGGCGAGCTGGAGGTGATGGCCGGGGACTCCCTCGTGGTAGGCCATCGCCTCGAGTTCGAAGCGCCCCCAGGACGTGGGGTCGGCGATGTTGACGAAGAACGTGCCGCCGCGGCTGCCGTCCGCCGCCGGCGGATAGTAGAAGGCCTTGGGTCCGGCGAGGGTGCCCTCCACGACGCACGGTGCCTGGTTGACCCGGCGGAACCACTCCGGTGCGACCGACTCGGCCCGGGAGAGGGCGGTGCGAGACCGCTCGACCAGCTCCTCGCCTGTGGTGAAGTGCAGCGCCGGATCCTCGCGCATGGCGGCGAAGATGCGCTCGAGGTCGTCGCTCCCCACGACCTCGGGGCCGAGGGCGCGGTATTCCTCGGCCAGGGCGGCGACCTGGGCCAACCCGAGGTCGTGGATCTGCTGGGCGGTGAGTGTCGTCGTCGTGTAGAAGCGCAGGCACCGGGCGTAGGCGTCCTCCCCTCCCGGGAGGTGGACGAGGCCGGGCAGTTCGTCGGGACGGGACGCGGGCAGCACCTCCTCACGCAGGACGTCGCGCAGGGTGGCCCAGCCCGGGCGCAGGCGCTCGGCGAGGACGCAGGAGATCCGGGCACGGAAGCCTTCCTCGTCCACGCCGTCCGGCAGCGCGGCCGTGCGCAGCAACGGGTCCTGCTCGAGCGGCAAGGCAAGGAGCGCGTCGATCTGGTCGATGGTGCCCTCGACCGCGAACCGAGGGGGGGTCCAGCCGCGCGCCAGGCCCTCGCGCGCGCGCTGGGCGAGCGCGTGCAGGTGATCGCCCATGCCGTCGAGTTTGGCGGGCATCGCGGCCGCCGCCTGCGCGTCAGGGATGGTGAGCATCGGCAGGACGATCGCCCAGGACACCTGGGGCCCGTGGACCGGGTCGGCGACGAGGTCCGCGAGCGGCGTGTCGAGCAGATCGGCGAGCGAGCGGGCCGCATCGGCGATGAGCCGGCGGGTGAGGCCCTGTTGTACGTCGAGCCCGGTGGGGTCCACCGCCTCGGCTCGGGCGGCGAACTCCCGCAGCGTGGCGACGAGCCGGTCTTCGGCGGCCCGGGAAGCGTCCTCGAAGTGCCCGACATCGCGGTAATCGCCGAGCAGGTGCCGCTCGGTGGGCGAGGCGTCCAGTCGCGCCTGCCAGTAGTCGTGGGCGAGCAAGTCGATCGAAGTCACTTGTCGTCACTCCTCGGGAATTCCGGTGGTCGGGTCGAGCGGAAGGTCAACGCACTCGGCCCGGTCGGCATCCTGGACTGGATGCCGACCGGGCCGAGATGCGACAAGGCGAGCGAGCCGGTCGGCGCCCTCGGCGCCGACCGGCTGCACGTCACTTGCTCGGGACCGTGATGGTGCCCGCGATGATCTTGGCCTTGTAGTCGTCGAGCTTGGCCTTGATGTCGTCGATCTTGCCGCCGGTCGTCGAGTAGTCGACACCGCCTGCCTTGAGGTCGAAGACCTTGTTGCCGGCCTTGAAGGTGCCGTCCTTCACCGACTTGATGAAGTCGTAGACGCCGACGTCGACCTTCTTGAGCATCGAGGTGATGATGACGTCGCGGACGTCCGCCGCGGCGGTCTTGGCCTGGTCGGAGTCGACACCGATGGCCATCTTGCCGGCAGCCTTGGCGGCGGTGAAGACGCCACCACCGGACCCACCGGCGGCCTGGTAGACGACGTCGGCGCCGGCCTGGTACATGCCCTCGGCGGCCGCCTTGCCCTTGTCGACCGAGCCGAAGCCGGAGAAGTCCGGCGGCTGGGTGAGGTACTTGACGTCGATGACGATGCTCGGGTTGACCGCCTTGGCACCCGCGGCATAGCCGGCGGCGAACTTCTTGATGAGGTCGACCTCGACGCCACCGACGAAGCCGATGTGGTTGGCCTTGGACTTGAGCGCCGCGGCCGCGCCGACGAGGAAGGAGCCCTCGTGCTCGGCGAAGGTCATCTGCTCGACGTTCGTGCCCGCGGAGTCGGGCGAGGCGTCGTCGACGATGGCGAACTTCACGTTGGGGTTGGCCTTGGCGACCGTGCCGACGGCCTTGGCGTAGGCGAAGCCGACCGCGACGATGTTGGTGTAGCCGGCGTCGATGAGCTGCTTGAGTCGCTCGGTGCGGGCCGATTCGGCCTCGCCGTTGGTCGCCGACGCCTCCTTGCTCGTGATGCCGAGCTCCTTGGCGGCCTTGTCGAGGCCCGCCGCGGCAGCGTCGTTGAAGGACTGGTCGCCACGGCCGCCGACGTCGTAGGCCATACCCACCTTGATGCCCGACCCGCCGGCTGCGCCGGTGGACCCGCTCGTGGACGTGGTGCCGCTGCTGCTGCTCCCGCACGCAGCCAGGGCGAGGGTTGCGACCGCGCCAGCGGCCGCGTACTTCATCACCTGACGCAAGGTGGTCTCCTTTGTAGTTCGACAGGCGCGCAAATGTACGCGCGCACAGCGGCTTCGACAATAGTTTGTCAAGCTGGCGACACCGGTTCCCGCTCGACGTGGCGCGCCAACCGTTACCGAAGCGACATGTCGGGAGTGCCCCGCAGCTCGGTCGCCCGCGCCACTCCCGCCACGACAGCTCCAGCGAGCACTCGCGCCCCACCGACCACAGCCCGCTCGTCGACGGTGAAGTCGCCCTGGTGCAGGTCGAAGGTGGGTCCACCGGGCTTCCGGGTGCCCAGCCGGGCAAGGGCACCGGGCACCTTCGTGAGGTACCACGCGAAGTCCTCGCCCCCGAGCGACTGGGGCACGACGGTGGAGAGGGCACCGGAGGCCAGGACCGCCTCCTCGAGCAGCTCGACCCCTTCGGCCGTGTTGACGACGGGGGGCACCCCCTGGGTGTAGGTCACCTCGTAGCGGACACCGTAGGGCTCGACGATCTGCCCGACCGCCTCCCGCACGAGGCCGCCGGCCTCCTCCCACACGTCGGCGTCGAGGACCCGCAGGGTGCCGCCGAGCAGACCGGTCGCGGGGATGACGTTGAGCGCGCCGCCGGCGTGGAGGGACCCCCAGACGACCGAGAGTCCGGCCCGGGGATCGACCCGGCGCGAGAGGATGGCCGGCACCTCGGCGACGACCTTGGCGAGGGCGAAGGTGAGGTCCTGGGTGAGGTGCGGCCGGGAGGTGTGACCGCCGGTGCCGTGCAGGGTGATCTCGATCCCGTCGGTCGCCGCGGTGATCGGCCCGACTCGCAGGCCCACGGTCCCCACGTCGAGGGTCGGCTCGCAGTGGACGCCGAAGACGAGGTCGACTCCCTCGAGCCCACCGGCCTCGATGACCTGCAGGGCTCCCCCGGGCACGGTCTCCTCGGCGGGTTGGAAGAGCAGCCGGACCGCGGCACCGGCGTCGGTGAGCCGCGCGGCATACCGGCCGAGCGCGAGCCCGGCCCCGAGCGCGGCGGCCGTGTGGACGTCGTGGCCGCACGCGTGCGCGACGCCGTCGACGGTGCTCGCCCACGGCAGGCCGGTGCGCTCGACCACCGGCAGCGCGTCGAGGTCCGCCCGCAGCGCCACCCGGTATGCCGCGTCGCTAGGCCCGATGTCGGCGAGCAGACCGGTGCCGGGCATGGCGCGCACGTTCCACCCGGCCTCGGCGAGCCGCTCCCCGACGACCTGCGTCGTGCGGCTCTCGTGCCAGGACAGCTCGGGGTGGGCGTGGATGTCCCGGCGGATCGCGACGAGCTGCGGATCCAGCTCGGCGAGCTCCGCCTGCACGGCGCGGGCGAGGGGTGTCATGGTGGGCGCCAGCGTAGTCCGCACGGCAACCCGCGAGAGGCACCCTCGCGTCGGCCGCTGCCCGGTCGGGCGGCACAGGTCGCCCGATCCGCACGCGCACCTAGGCTGTCGCCCATGTCGGCCCTCGTCCTACACCCCGAAGTCGCCGCCGCCCGCGAACTCGGCGCCCCCCTCGTCGCCCTCGAGAGCACGATCCTCGCCCACGGCCTTCCCCGAGGGGACAACCTGCACGTGGGGCGGCAACTGGAGGCGACGGTGCGGGCCGCCGGAGCCATCCCGGCGACCATCGCCGTCCTCGACGGATCGGTGCGGGTGGGCCTCACCGACGACGAGCTCCGGCACTTGTGCAAGGCCGACGACGTCGCGAAGCTCTCCGCGCGCGATCTGGGCGTCGCCGTGGCGTCCGGCCGCACCGGGGCGACGACGGTGGCCTCGACGAGCGTGCTTGCCCACGCGGCCGGCATCACGGTCTTCGCGACCGGGGGTCTCGGCGGAGTCCACCGCGGGGCGGCCGAGAGCTTCGACGTCTCGGCCGACCTCGACGTGATCGCCCGCACACCGGTGCTCGTCGTCTGCGCCGGGGTGAAGTCGATCCTCGACGTCCCCGCGACCCTCGAGCGGCTGGAGACCCTGTCCGTGCCGGTGCTCGGCTTCCGCACCGACGCCTTCCCCGGCTTCTACCTCGCCGACTCAGGGCACGCGGTGCCCTGGCGGGTCGACTCACCGACCGAGGCGGCCGCCGTGTGGCGCGCGCGAGCCGCGCTCGGCACCGACGCAGGCGGCATGGTCCTGGCCAACCCGCTCCCTCGCGACCGCCAGCTCGACCCCGGCCTGCACGACCGGCTGCTCGCCGAGGGACTTGCGCTCGTGGCCCGCGAGGCGATCGCGGGCAAGGACGTCACCCCTGCGCTCCTCGCCCACTTCCACGAAGCCTCGGCCGGCGAATCGCTGCGCGCCAACGTGGAACTCGTCCTCGCCAACGCCCGGCTGGCCGCCGAGGTCGCGGTCGCCCTGGCCAGCCCCGTGATCGGGTGACGAGGCCCGGCCGACCGGTCGTCGTCGTCGGCGATGTCGGAACGGACGTCGTCGCGAGGCCAGCCGGCCCGATCTCCTACGGCACCGACACCCCGGCTCGGGTGACGATGCGGCCCGCCGGAGCCGGCGCCAACACGGCCGCTGCGCTCGCGGCATACGGGCTCGAAGTCACCCTGCTCGCCCGGGTCGGCGACGACTTGGCCGCGCGTGAGTGCCGGGCCCGGCTCGAGGACGCCGGGGTGCGGTGCGTGTGGTCCACCGACCGCGAGCTGCCCACCGGCATGGTCGTCGTGCTCGTCGACCCAACCGGGGAGCGCACGATGCTGCCGGGCCGGGGCGCCAACGGTGCCCTGCGGGCCGACGACGTGCGCGGCGCGATCGAGGTGCTCGACGCCTTCGGCGCCGGTATGCCGCACCTGCACCTGTCCGGCTACGTCCTGCTCGACCCCGGCTCGCGGCCGGCCGGGCTCGAGGCGCTCGCACAGGCCCGCGCCCGCGGATGGTCCACCTCGGTCGACCCACAGGCCGCGGCATTAGTCGCCGCCGTCGGGGCCGAGGCCTTCCTCGCGTGGGTGCACGGGGTCGACCTGCTGCTGCCCAACGCCGACGAGGCGCGGGCGCTCGGCGGACGCGCCGCCATGCTCGCTGCCGTTGCACCCGGGGGCGGGGTGGCCGTCACCGACGGGGCCCGCGGAGCGCACTGGTGGGGGCAGGACGGCGCCGACGTCGTCGTGACCGCCGAGCCGGTCGACGCGACCGACACGACCGGGGCGGGCGACGCCTTCGACGCGGGCTTCCTCGCCGCGTGGCTGCGCGGCGTAGGCGCAGCTGAGGCGCTGGCGGCCGGCGTCGCCGCCGGGTCGGCTGCGGTCGAGATCGCGGTCGCGGACCACGACCATGCCAGTTAGTGCGCCTCAGCCGACGACGCGGATGAGCTTCTTGTTGAGGAACTCCTCGATTCCCAGGCTGCCGAGCTCGCGGCCGAAGCCCGAGCGTTTGGTCCCCCCGAACGGCAGTTCGGCGCCCTCGGCGCCGACGCCGTTGATGAACACCATGCCGGTGTCGAGCGCGTCGGCCAGGCGCAGCGCCTGAGCGGGATCGGTCGTGAAGACGTACGAGCCGAGGCCATAGGGCGTGTCATTCGCCACCGCGATGGCCTCCGCCTCGTCCTTCACGCGATAGACCTGGGCGACGGGTCCGAACAGTTCCTCGCGATAGACCGGGTTGTCCGGTGTGACCCCGGTCAGCACACCGGGCGGGAAGAAGGCACCGTGCCGCTCGCCCGCCGAGGCGAGCTCGGCTCCACCGGCGACCGCGCGTTGCACCTGGTCGTCGAGTACCTCGGCCGCACGCTGCGACGACAGCGGTGCGCCGGACGAGGCCCCCACCATGGCGGTGAGCAACCGGCTGGAGAACTCGTCGAAGAGGCCGTCGACGACGACGAAGCGCTTGGCCGCGTTGCACGCCTGGCCGGTGTTCTCCAGCCGACCGGCGACGGCCAGGTCGACGAGGGAGTCCATGTCGTCGGTGCTCATGACGATGAACGGGTCCGAGCCGCCCAGCTCGAGCACGACCTTCTTGAGGTGCTTGCCCGCCAGCTGCGCCACCGCGGCGCCGGCCCGCTCGGACCCGGTCAGCGAGACGCCACGCACCCGGGGGTCGGCGATGATCGGCTCGATCTGGTCGACGTCGGCGAAGACGTTCGTGTATGCCGCCCCCGCCCCCGCTTCCTCGAAGACGGCCGCCATCGCGAGCGCCGATTCGGGGCACTGCGGCGCGGGTTTGAGCAGCACCGTGTTGCCCGCCACGAGGTTCGGGCCGGCGAACCGCGCCACCTGGTAGGAGGGGTAGTTCCACGGCATGATCCCGAGGATCACCCCCACCGACGATGGGCGGATGAAGGCCGAGCCACCGCCGCGCAGCAGGGTGATGGGACGGTCGGCGAGCAGCTGCTCGGCGTGGTCGGCGTAGTAGCGGTAGATGGCGGCGCTGAAACGCACCTCGCCGACGGCGTCGCCCACCGGCTTGCCCATCTCGCGGTGGATGATCTCGGCGAGCGCCTCGGCCCGTTCGACATGCAGCGCGGCCACCCGGCGCACGACGGCGGCGCGCTCGCCCACCGACCGCGCCGACCAACCGGCATACGCGGCAGCCGTGCGTGCCACGGCGTCGGCGAGCTGCGCGTCGGTGGCAGTTGGGTAGCTGGGGCCTGACTCACCCGTCGTCGGGTCGATGACGGCAAAGGCGTTCATCACATCTCCTCGTGATCGCGGGTGGCCAGCCGGCGCTGCGGCCGCCAGCCTCGTCGGGGCACGCTCTCGCGCAGCAGTTGGGTGTTTGCCGCCTACGGATCAGTGAGCACCTCTGGACAGATCAGAAGTACTCGGTCGGCGTGTAGACCCCCCAGACCTCGCGCAGCGCGTGGGCGATCTCGCCGCCGGTCGCGCGCAGCTTGAGCGCCTCCTTCATCGGGTAGAGGACGTTGTCGGTCCCGCGCGCGGCCTCCTGCAGCTTGGCGAGGGCGGCCTTGACGGCGGCCTCGTCGCGGTCGGCCCGCAGGGCGGCCAGCCGCTCGCGCTGCTCGACCTCGATCGACGGGTCGACCCGCAACGGGTCGTATTCGTCCTCGACGTCGATCGTGAAGCGGTTGACCCCGATGACGGTGCGCTCGTTGTTGTCGATCTCGAGGGCGACCTGGTAGGCCGAACGCTCGATCTCGTTCTTCTGGAAGCCGACCTCGATGGCCTTCACCGCGCCGCCGCGGTCCTCGACCTTTTGCATGAGCTCGACGATCGCCGCCTCGAGCTCGTCGGTCATCGCCTCGATCGCGTAGGAACCGGCGAACGGGTCGACCGTCTTGCACACGTCGGTTTCGTAGGCGATGACCTGCTGGGTGCGCAGCGCGAGCCGGGCCGCCTTCTGGGTCGGCAGGGCGATCGCCTCGTCGTAGGAGTTCGTGTGCAGCGACTGGGTGCCACCGAGGACCGCACCGAGCCCCTGCAGGGCCACGCGGATGAGGTTGACCTCGGGCTGCTGGGCGGTGAGCTGGACGCCCGCGGTCTGGGTGTGGAAGCGCAGCATCTGGCTCTTGGGATTCTTCGCACCGAACTCGTCACGCATGACCCGGGCCCAGATCCGGCGCGCCGCACGGAATTTCGCGATCTCCTCGAGCAGCGTCGTGCGGGCGACGAAGAAGAAGGACAGCCGCGGCGCGAAGTCGTCGACGTCGAGGCCCGCGCGCTGGGCGGCCCGGACGTATTCCTTGGCGTTGGCGAGGGTGAAGGCGATCTCCTGCGCCGGCGTCGCCCCGGCCTCGGCCATGTGATAGCCCGAGATCGAGATGGTGTTCCACTTGGGCATCTCGTCCTTGCAGTAGGCAAAGACGTCGGCGACCAGGCGCAGCGACTCCTTCGGCGGGTAGATGTAGGTCCCGCGGGCGATGTATTCCTTGAGCACGTCGTTCTGGATCGTGCCGGTGAGCTGGTCTCCGGACACGCCCTGCTCCTCGGCGACGAGCTGGTAGAGCAGCAGCAGCGTCGACCCCGGGGCGTTGATCGTCATCGACGTGGAGATCTTGTCCAGCGGCAGACCCTGGAAGAGCACCCGCATGTCGTCGATCGAGTCGATGGCCACGCCCACCTTGCCGACCTCGCCAGAGGCGATCGGCTCGTCCGAGTCGTAGCCCATCTGGGTGGGCAGGTCGAAGGCGACCGAGAGCCCGCCAGTGCCGGCCGCGACGAGCTGGTGGTAGCGCTCGTTGGACTCCTTGGCCGTGCCGAAGCCGGCATACTGACGCATCGTCCACGGCCGCCCGGTGTACATCGAGGAGTAGACCCCGCGCGTGAAGGGATAGCGGCCGGGCGTGCCCAGCGCCTGCGCGGGATCGAAGCCCGCGAGGTCGTCGGCGGCGTAGAGCGGCTTGAGGGGCAGATCGGACTCGGTGCGCGCGTCGGCCATGCGCTCCAGCCTACTGTCGTGGTCTGGATCACGGCATGGGACGGACGTCACGCCCGCAGATCCGAGGACGTCGAGGGCGCCGATCCCCCGGGCTCCCTCCCCACGCTGGTGGCAACCCAACCCGCTGCTGTATGCCGCGTCAGCCGCGTCAGCCGCGTCTGCCGCGTTAGCCCGTCAGCCGGTCAGCTCCGCCAAGCCGGCCCGGCGGGCCTCCCACCTCGTCGCGATCCGGTCCATCTCGGCACTGATGAACTCGAGGAACTCCACGGAGAGCGCCAACCTCGCCCCGGCGGTCGTCCCCGACCCACCGACCCCGGCGACACCCGAGGCGATCGCGTCACGGATGGGCAGGTAGGCCTGTTCGTGGCTGATCATCATGTCGTGCCATGCGTCGTCGAGGACGACGAAGACATCCCTCCGGGAGCCGCGCTCCCGCTCGCGCCGCAACATCCGCACCTGCTGGAGGTAGCGCACGGCACCCGAGATGGCCGCCGGGCTCACCGCAAGCGCTTCGGCGAGTTCGGCCGCGGTCATCCGGCCGTCCTCGTCGGCCATGAGCACGGCGAACACGCGCGAGGGCATGGCGGGCAGGCCGGCCGCGGCGAGCACCCCGCCGAGGCGCTCGACGAAAGCCGCCACCGCGCGGTCGTCGCGCTCGGCAGCCGAGTCTGCCGCGACCTCTCCCGCCGTCATGACGCAGACCCTATAACATTCACAGATTTCTGAACATATGTGAGGATGGCTTCATGAGTGCTCCCATCGAGATCGCCGGATTGCGCAAGTCCTTCGGCTCGACCGTCGCCCTCGACGGCCTCGACCTCACCGTCGAGCAGGGTGAGATCCACGGCTTCCTCGGACCCAACGGGGCCGGCAAGTCGACGACGATCCGCGTCCTGCTCGGCCTCCTGCGCGCCGGCGGCGGCACCGCCCGGCTGCTCGGTGGTGACCCGTGGACCGATGTCGAGAGCCTGCACCGAAGGATCGCCTACGTCCCCGGCGACGTCGCCCTCTGGCCCAACCTCACGGGCGGCGAAGTCATCGACCTGCTCTCCCGGCTGCGCGGCGGCGTCAACACCGCTCGACGCGACGACCTCGTGGCGCGTTTCGACCTCGACCCGACCAAGAAGGCACGCACCTATTCCAAGGGCAACCGGCAGAAGGTCGCCCTCGTCGCCGCCCTCTCCTCCGACGCCGAGTTGCTCCTGCTCGACGAGCCGACCGCCGGGCTCGACCCGCTCATGGACCGGGTCTTCCGCGACTACGTCGACACCATCCGCGCCGAGGGTCGCACGATCCTGCTCTCCAGCCACATCCTCAGCGAGGTCGAGGCGCTCTGCGACCGGGTGAGCATCATCAAGAGGGGCCGCACCGTCGAGTCGGGCAGCCTCGCGCAATTGCGCCACCTCACCCGGACGACGATCACCGCCAGCCTGCAGAACCCTCCCCCTGCAACGGAATTGGCGTCAATCGTCGGCGCGAACAACGTCCAGGTCGAGGGTGACCGGGTGACCATGTCGGTGGACACCGAGCGTGTCGGTGCGGCCCTCGCCGAGTTGGGGCGGCACGGCATACTCTCGCTCACGAGCCAGCCCCCCACGCTCGAGGAACTCTTCCTGCGGAGCTACTCGGCATGAGCGGAGCCAGCCTCGCCGGGACCGGGCAGCTGTTGCGCCTTGCCTGGCGCCGCGACCGGGTCGCCATCCCCGTGACGGTCGCCGTCCTCGTCGCCTTTGCGGTCGGGAGCGCCAAAGCCACCCTCGCGCTCTATCCGACCACCGCCTCGCTCGGCCCGGGGATCGAGCAGATCTTCGCCAGCCCGGCCGCCGTCGCCCTCTACGGGCCGATCAGCGACCCCACCTCTCCCGATGCCCTCGCCGTCGTGAAGACGACGATGATGGGTGCGGTCATGCTCGCGATCTTCGCCTACGCCCTCGTCCGCCGGCACACGCGCACCGAGGAGGAGGAGGGTCGCTTCGAACTCGTGGCAGGTGGGGTGGTCGGGCGCCAGGCACCGCTCGCCGCGGCCGTCCTCCTGTCCACGGTCGTCGTGCTGCTCACCTGCGCGCTCACCGCGGCCGGGTATGCCGCGATCGGCATGGACCGCACGGGCTCGATCGCCGCCGCGGCGGGGTGGGCGGCCACCGGGCTGTCCTTCGTGGGGATCGCGGCCGTCGCCGCCCAACTCGCCTCCACCACACGCGGAACGGCCGGTTGGGCGATGGGTGCCCTCGGCCTCGCCTTCCTCGTGCGCGCGATCGCCGACACCTCGGCGAGCGCACCCGGCTGGCTCGGGTGGCTCTCCCCCGTGGGCTGGACGACCAAGGCATCCCCCTTCGGGGCCAACCGCACGTGGGTGATCCTCCTCGGTGCCGCGCTCCTGGTCGTCTGCCTCGCCGTCGCGACCGCACTCCTGCAGCGGCGTGATCTCGGCGCCGGCATGCTCCCCGCCCGCCGGGGCGCCGCCCACGCGGGCCCGAGCCTGGGCACGCCGGAAGGCCTGGCCTGGCGGCTCGGCCGCACCAGCCTGCTCGGGTGGACCATCGGCATGGCGGTCGGCGGCATGGTCGTCGGCAACCTCGCGGCGAGCGCGAGCGACCTGCTCGCCGATCCCGCCATCGCCGACCTCCTGCGCAAGATGGGCGGTGGCCAGGGGCTGCTCATCGACGTATACGTCACCACCGAGCTCGGCTTCATCTCGATCATCGCCGCGGCCTACGGGATCATCGCGATCCTTCGTTGGCGCGCCGAGGAGGTGAGCGGCCACAGCGAGCAGGTGCTCGCCACCGCCGTGCGCCGAGGCCGGTATGCCGCCAGCCAGGTGCTCCTCGCGCTGGTCGGCACGCTCGTCCTCGCGCTCGTCCTGGGGGTCTTCATGGCGCTCGCGGACAAGGGCGGGTCGATGGGCGGGCTGGGCCGGATCCTGCCGGCGGCGCTCGTCCGGGTGCCCGCCATCTGGGTCGTCGTCGGGCTCGCCGCCGCAGCGGTCGGCCTCGCGCCGCGGTGGGCCGCCTCCATGAGCTGGGGGGCGTTGGGCTTCTTCCTGCTCGTCGGCGAGTTCGGGCAACTGCTCAACCTGCCGGGTTGGCTCGTCGACCTGGCGCCCTTCACGCACGCCCCACGGATGCCGATCGAACCCTTCGCCCTCGCGCCGGTGCTCTGGCTGCTCGCGACGGCCGCGGTGCTCGTCGGTGCCGGGGTCTGGGGCTTCCGCCGCCGCGACCTCTGCTGACCTCGGCTGATTCTCGGGATCGGGGGAAATCGGGATTTCCCGAGATGCCGGGGATTCCCGGGCCGGGAGGCCCCGGCGCCTCAGCGCAGGGAGTCGCGACCGAGCTCGGTGAGCCGGTCGACGACGCCCTTGACCTCCTGCGCCCGATCACGTGGCACGACGAGCAGGGCGTCGGGGGTGTCGACGACGACGACGTCGGGCAGGCCGATCACGGCGACGAGTCGACCGGTGCCTGGGACGACCAGGCCGGTCGCGTCGACGGCGAGCACGTCGTCGGCCGACCCGAGGACCCGCATCCCCTCGGATCCGGCCCGGGCGTCGAGCAGTGCGGCGAGGGAGTGGAAGTCGCCCACGTCGTCCCACCCGAAGGTCGCCGGCACGGTCGCGACCAACCCGGCGGCCGCCGCCGGCTCGGCCACGGCGTGGTCGATGGCGATCTTCGTGAGCGACGGCCACACCTGCGTCAGTCGCGAGCGGTCCGCGGCGATTGCCTCGGCACCCTCGGCGATGGCCGGCTGGAAGCGTCGGACGAGGTCGAGCAAGGTCTGCGCGCGCACGACGAACATCCCTGCGTTCCAACGGTATTCACCGGTGGCAAGATAGTCGGCTGCGGTCGCCGCATCCGGCTTCTCGACGAACTCGACGACCGCCCGGGCCGATGGCGCATCGATCGCGCCGAGCGGCATACCCTCGCGGACGTAGCCGAAGGCGGTCGAGGGACCGGTCGGGGTGATGCCCACGGTGACGAGCAAGCCGGTGCGGGCCACCACGACGGCCTCCCGGACGGCCGCATGGAAGGCCGCGACGTCGTCGATGACGTGGTCGGCCGCGAACGAGCCCACGATCGCGTCCGGGTCCTGCCGGGCGATGACCGCCGCGGCGAGCGCGATCGCCGGCATCGAGTCACGCGGGCTCGGCTCGGCGAGCAGGTATGCCGCGTCCAGCCCCGGCAGTTGCCCGGCCACCGCAGCCGCGTGGGCGGCTCCCGTGACGACGGCCACCCGGTCCTGGGCGAGCGGGGTGAGTCGGTCCCAGGTGGCCTGCAGCAGGGTTCGCCCGGACCCCGTGAGGTCGAGGAGGAACTTCGGCGCCCCCTTGCGCGACAGCGGCCACAACCGGGTGCCTGCTCCACCCGCGGGGATGATCGCCCAGAAGTCCGGCAGCGAGTCGTGCGCCGGCGTCGAGGGGTCCGTGCTGTCGGTGCGGTGGGCGCTGTCCATAAGCCCCATCCAAGCGCACCCTCGGGCTGTAGCAGCCGTCACCGGTGACGGCTGCTACAGCCCAGCGACCGAAAGTGAGCCTGGACGTCGGCTAGGCGGCCCGCGTGGACAGGATGTGATAGGCCCGCACGACCTGGGCCAGGAATGCCTCCGGCCGCAGCCGCAGCCCGACGACCGGGATCCGCAGCACCACCTCGCCGCCGAGGACGACCTCGTTCTGGCGGAGCGCGTCCTCGACCGGATGCAGTGCCAGCATGTGGTGCCCGCCATCGATCTCGACCACCAGGCCGATCTGCTGCCACGCGGCGTCCAGGTAGATCCGCCCGCCGAGGCCATTCCGCACGACTTGACGGCTCGGCGGCGGGAGCCCCACGGCTCGCGTCATTCGCCCGAAGTCCAACTCACCCAGCGAGCGGGCTCCGTCGCACACGTCGAGGATCAAGTCGGTCAACAGCCTGCGTCGCGGTCCGCGCCCCGTGTCCGCCCATGCGGCCGCGATCCTGCCCGGGGCGAGCAGCCGCTGCTGCAGCGGCAGACACACCATCAGGGCCGCCTCGCGATCCGAACGCGCCCACTGGGCCGCGGCGATCAGGGCACGCTCGGGACGCGCTCGCGGCAGACCGACGGGGAAGATCTCTGGCGACCGACGAGGCCGATGCAGCCGGACGTCCTCGGGCAGTCGCCGCGGGCGCCGGGTGGTCGACCGGGGAACGACCACGTCGATTCGCTCGAGCGTGAGACCGGTGAGCCCGTGAGCGGCGAGGGCGGCGGCACCGTGTAGCGCGGCGCCCGAGCCGCTCTCCCAGACGGCTTGCCAGAGCCGTGCCGTCCCGCTGAGCGCAGGACCGTCGACGAGCACGGTGTGCCGTCCGGCCGGTGCCCAGCGCCCGGCCCGCACCATCGAGCGCACCTGGTCGTCGGTGATGCCGCACTCCCCGAGCTGAACCCGGTGGACAACGCCGCCTTGTGGCTCAGCCAAGGCCTGCGCCACCCAGGCACGCTCGCGCCAGCTGCTGCTGCGACGATCGCGTCGGGGATCCACGAGTCACACAGTGCCGCCTCCAGGCCCATGGCGGGGCCGACCTTGGCGAAGCTGTGGACAACTCCGTTCTCCTCCACCTGTTGGGCTGTAGCAGCCGTCACCGGTGACGGCTGCTACAGCCCGGGGCGCTCCGGGGGCGGGCACTCACGGCGACCACACGGCATACCGGAGAGAGCCATCTCACCGCCGGCGGTGGGACGGGCCAGGTCACCCTGACCGGAGCAGGCGCTACGGTGGACCCCGTGGCCACGCAGACTCTCCTCCAGGGCGAGCAGAAGGCGCGCCGCACCACGGTGTTCATGAAGATCCTCATGGCGACCACGGGTGCCCTCTTCGTCTTCTACGTCCTCATGCACATGTACGGCAACCTCAAGATCCTCTTCGGGCCTGCCGCCTTCGACGAATACGCCGAGCACCTGCGGACGATGTTCGAGCCGATCCTGCCGCACACCGGATTCCTCTGGCTCTTCCGGGCGCTGCTCGTCGTCGCGCTCGTCGTCCACGCCTATGCCGCGTTCACCCTGTGGAGCCGCGCCAACGGCGCCCGCCCGCAGCGGTATGCCGTGAAGACGGCGGCCAAGGGCGCGGTCCGCTCGAAGATGATGCGCTGGGGCGGGGTCTTCCTCCTGCTCTTCCTCGTCTTCCACCTCGTCGAGTTCACCATCGCCAAGGTGAACTTCAACGGAGCCTTCTCGGCCGCGTCGCTGGGCAACAGCACCGGCAAGCTGGTCATCGCCAGCTTCCAGTTGTGGTGGCTCGTGCTCATCTACCTGCTCGCCATGGCCGCGCTCTTCCTCCACCTTTTCCACGGAGTCTGGAGCGGCGCGCAGACCCTCGGCTGGGCCAACACGGCCGCCTCACGGCGGATCTGGCAGGGCACGGCGCACGTCGTCGCCGGCGTCGTCGTCATCGGCTTCGTCATCCCGCCGCTGGCGATCCTCGTCGGCCTGGTGAAGTGAGCGAGAGAGGACAGCTCATGTCGGAGACCATTCCCACCGCCGGCGGCACCGACGAGATGCCCTTCGGGCTCTTCCGGATCGGCGCCCCCATCGCCGACACGGTGGCCCCGCCCGGACCCATCGCGGACAAGTGGACGACCCGCAAGTTCGAGGCCCACCTCGTCAACCCGGCCAACCGGCGCAAGCTGTCGGTGATCATCGTCGGCACCGGCCTGGCCGGTGCGGCGGCGGCGGCCACCCTCGGCGAGGCCGGCTACCAGGTGAAGTCGTTCTGCTACCAGGACTCCCCCCGGCGGGCCCACTCGATCGCCGCCCAGGGCGGGATCAACGCGGCGAAGAACTACAAGGCCGACGGCGACTCGACCTACCGGCTCTTCTACGACACGGTCAAGGGCGGGGACTACCGCGCCCGCGAGACCAACGTCTACCGCCTCGCCGAGGTGAGCGCCGACATCATCGACCAGTGCGTCGCCCAGGGTGTGCCCTTCGCCCGCGAATACGGCGGCCTGCTCGACAACCGCTCCTTCGGCGGTGTCCAGGTGTCACGCACCTTCTACGCCCGCGGCCAGACCGGCCAGCAACTGCTCATCGGCGCCTACCAGGCCCTCGAGCGGCAGGTCGCGGCCGGGACGGTCACGGCATACACCCGGCACGAGATGCTCGAACTCGTCCTCGTCGACGGACGCGCGCGGGGGATCATCGCCCGCGACCTGGTGACCGGCGAGATCGAGACGCACATCGCCGACGTCGTCGTGCTCGCCAGCGGCGGCTACGGCAACGTCTTCTTCCTCTCGACCAATGCGATGGGCTCCAACGTCACCGCGACCTGGCGCGCGCACCGCAAGGGCGCCTACTTCGGCAACCCCTGCTACACGCAGATCCACCCCACGTGCATCCCGGTGTCCGGCGACCACCAGTCCAAGCTCACCCTGATGAGCGAGTCGCTGCGCAACGACGGGCGGATCTGGGTGCCCAAGCGCCGCGAGGACTGCGAGAAGCACCCCAACGACATCCCCGAGGAGGACCGCGACTACTACCTCGAGCGGATCTACCCCTCCTTCGGCAACCTCGTCCCGCGGGACATCGCCAGCCGCCAGGCCAAGAACGTCTGCGACGAGGGTCGCGGGGTCGGCCCGCTCGTCGGGGACTTCCGCCGTGGCGTCTACCTCGACTTCAAGGACGCCCTCAATCGGATGAGCGCCGAGACGGTCGCGGAGAAGTACGGCAACCTCCTGGACATGTACGAGCGGATCACCGGCGAGAGCCCCTACCAGATGCCGATGCGCATCTACCCCGCCGTGCACTACACGATGGGCGGGCTCTGGGTCGACTACGACCTGCAGTCCAACATCCCGGGCCTGTTCGTCGCGGGTGAGGCCAACTTCTCCGACCACGGGGCCAACCGGCTCGGTGCGAGCGCGCTCATGCAGGGGCTCGCCGACGGCTACTTCGTCCTGCCCAACACCATCCGCGACTACCTGAGCCACGCCCCCTACCCGGCCGTGGCCGCCGACCACCCGGCGGTCGTCGAGGCCGAGCAGGCCGTCGAGGCCCGCGTGCGCACCCTGCTCGAGATCGACGGCGCGCGCACGGTCGACTCCTTCCACAAGGAGCTCGGCCACATCATGTGGGAATACTGCGGGATGGAACGGACCGAGGAGGGCCTGCTCAAGGCCATCGACCTCATCCGCGGCCTTCGGGCGGAGTTCTGGCGCAACGTGCGCGTGCTCGGCGCAGCCGACACGCTCAACCAGAGCCTGGAGAAGGCCGGCCGGGTCGCCGACTTCCTCGAGCTCGGCGAACTCATGTGCATCGACGCCCTCAACCGGCGCGAGTCCTGCGGTGGCCACTTCCGGGCCGAGAGCCAGACCGAGGACGGCGAGGCCAAGCGCGACGACGCGAACTTCCGCTACGTCGCGGCCTGGGAGTTCGGCGGCACCCCCGACGGCGGGGACACCGGCATACCCATCCTGCACAAGGAAGACCTCGTCTACGAGGCCATCGCGTTGAAGGAGCGGAGCTACAAGTGAACCTCACCCTCAACATCTGGCGGCAGGCGGGGCCGAGCGCCCCGGGTCGGATGATGACCTACCAGCTCGCCGACGTCTCCGAGGACATGTCCTTCCTCGAGATGCTCGACGTGCTCAACGAGTCACTCATCACCAAGGGCGAGGAGCCGATCGCCTTCGACAGCGACTGCCGCGAGGGCATCTGCGGCATGTGCGGGCTCATGATCAGCGGGCAGGCCCACGGCCCGGTGACCACGACGACCTGCCAGTTGCACATGCGCTCGTTCCAGGACGGCGACACGATCAGCATCGAGCCGTGGCGGGCCGAGGCCTTCCCGATCATCAAGGACCTCGTCGTCGACCGCTCCTCGTTCGACCGGATCATCCAGGCCGGCGGCTTCATCTCGGCCAACACCGGGGCGGCCCCCGAGGCCCACTCGGTGCCGGTGCCCAAGCCCAAGGCCGACCGGGCCTTCCAGGCGGCTGCCTGCATCGGCTGCGGGGCATGCGTCGCGGCCTGCCCCAACGCCTCGGCGATGCTCTTCATGGGCGCCAAGGTCACCCACCTGGGCGAGCTTCCCCAGGGCCAGCCCGAGCGTTATGCCCGCGTCGTCAACATGGTGGCCCAGCACGACCACGAGGGCTTCGGCGGTTGCACGAACACCGGGGCCTGCTCGGCCTCGTGCCCCAAGGAGATCCCGCTCGACGTCATCAACACCCTCAACCGCGACCTGCGCGAGGCGCTCGCCCAGGGCCGCTGACGGGGCACCGACGCCGCCACACCCCTGCGCTCCGACCGGCCGGTATGCCGCCCACGCGGCATACCGGCCGGTCGCGTAGGCTCACAGCCGCCATGAGAGCACCGACCGTCCGACGCACCCGCTATGCCGTGCTCGTCGCCGCCCTGCTGCTCGCGCTGGGCGGCTGGAGCGCCACCCCGGCCGGCGGTGCCACCGGGGGACCGACTCCGACCCCGACGAGCCCCACGTGCGCGCCCGGCCAGGTCCTCACCCGGCTAGCCACCCCTGCGGTCCCGAACGCCGCCGGACACGCCGAGCCCGGGGCCACCCCCCTGCCGCAGGGCGGGAGCACACGCACGCTGTGCCTCCCGCCGCCGGTCACGCCACAGGTGGCACCACGGGTCGCCCCGGAGCACGTCGTCGGCGGCCCGCGCCTGGCCGAGGCCGGCGTGGTCACGGACCTGCCCCCCGGCATCCCGGCCCCACCGGACATGCCGTTCGCGGCATACGTCCTGGCCGACCTCGACACCGGCGAGATCCTCGCCGCCAAGGAGGCGCACGCCTGGCTGTTGCCCGCGAGCACGCTCAAGACCCTCGCCGCTCTCGTCCTCATCCCCGCCCTCGCGCCGGGGACCGCGGTCGTCGGGGCACCGGAGGACACAAAGGCCGAAGGCACCCGGGTCGGCATCGTCGTGGGGGGTCGCTACACCGTCGACGACCTGTTCAACGCGCTCATCCTGCTCAGTGCCAACGACGCGGCATATGCACTCGCGCGGGCCTACGGTGGCCGCGCCGCGCTCCTGGCCGAGATGAACCTCACCGCGCAGCGACTCGGTGCCTTCGACACCGTGGCCCTGGACCCCTCCGGCTTGGATGCCGACGGGCAGCATTCGAGCGCCTACGACCTGGCCCTGTTCGGTCGGGCGGTCATGCAACTGCCCGACTACCGTCGCCGCGCGGTGCTGCCGTCGGCGACCTTCCCGGCCGGGCTCGTCACGCCGACGGGCACGACCGGCCCCCGCACCCCCACGCAGGGTCCGCCCTTCCAGATCGCCAACCACAACGCCCTGCTGCGCAGCTACCCCGGGATCATCGGCGTGAAGAACGGCTACACGAGCAAGGCGCGCAACACCTACATCGAGGCGGCCGAGCGGGGCGGCCGGCGCCTCGTCATCGCCGAATTGGGCAGTCCCGAGCCGCAGGCCCACAACACCCCCGCCCTCTTCGACTGGGGTTTCGCCTACGCTGGAAAGGCCCGCGCCGTCGGCACGCTCGTCGCACCCGGCACCGCCCAGCGACCGCCCGAACTGGGACCCGGGCCGATCGCCGCGGCCACGTCGAGCGCGCCCGAGACCACCCTCGTCGTGCAGACCCGCACCGGCTCGACCGACCCGGCGGCGGCACCCACTGCGACCCCCGTGGAGCACGTCATCGGGGCCTGGTGGTCGGCTCTGCCGGATGCAGCCCGCTGGGGGCTGCTTGCACTCGTGGCGCTGCTCCTCGTGGGGATCCTCCTCGTGGCCCGCGCGGTCTCCCGCAGCCGGCACCGCGGCGCCTACCAGCGCTGACCGGCCCTAGCGGCGCCCCCGCAGTCGCCCGAATGTCCGGCGCACCGCCGATCCCGCCGACGCCGCGGTCGCCCCGAGGACGGCGCCGGCCGCGAGAGTCACCCGGTCGCGTTCCCGGGCTGGGACAGCGGACAGATCGGGTATGCCGTGCGCAGCCCGCGCCCGCGGATCGGCGGGGTCGATCCGGCCCGCCGCGAGCGGTGGCCGGTCATGGTGACCAGGGTCGGCGGGGTCGGCAGGGGCTGTGGGGTCGACGCTTTCGTGACCGGGCGGCATACCGGCTCCGGGATGGGCGTCGACGAGGTCGTTGGCCGCCCACGCGGCGGTGAGCAGGATGATCCGGGCCATGAGATCGAGCCAGAAGAGCAGCCCGACGACGACGACGATCGAGCCGAACAGCGGGCTGGCCGTCGCACGGGCGATGAGTTGTCCGCCCACGAGCTTGGTGAGGGTCATCAGGCCCCCGCCCAACAACGCGCTGTCGCGCAGGTCCCGCCACGGCAGGGGCACGCCCGCGAGCACGCGCAGGAGCAGGACCATGACGGTGGTGTCGACGGCGAAGGAGGCGAGCACGCCCGCGACCGCGACCGGCCAAGCCGCGTCGCCCAGACCCATCCGTCCCGCCATCCAGCTCGCAGCGCCCCCGACGCCCGAGCTGAGCACCGCCGCCAGGAGCACCAGGACCCCGAGCAGGAGGAAGACGGCCAGGTCCCGCAGTTTGGCGAGCACCGCGTTGCCCGGTTGTCCCGGAACCCCCATGACCGCGCGGATCCCCTCGCGCAACGAACCGATCCAGCCGAGCCCGCCGAGCACGAGGGTGACCGTCGCGATCACCCCGGTGATGCTCAAGGTGGCCGCCGCCGGAGCGGCCAACTCGAGGATCCCGTCCGGGTTGTCGGGGGTGCGGACATAGCCCGGAAGGGCCGAGTTGAGGGCGTTGCCCACGCCCGTGAGCAGGTCGGGGCGCCCACGCAGGACGAAGCCGAAGACCACCGCGGCCAGGGCGAGGGCCGGGAAGAGGGAGAAGAAGGCGAAGTAGGCGATCCCGGCCGCGAGCAGATTGCCCCGCGCCGCGCCGAAGCGTGTCCAGGCCCGCAGCGGACGAGTCCCCTGGAGCCGGCGCCAGATCCCCTCCAACCGCTCCTTCAGGGCACCCACGCCGACCTCAGCGTGTGCCCGCGAGTCGGAACGACCGAACCGGGGTCCATGCCCCGTCGATGTCCTGTTCGTAGAGCCAGAAGGCGTCGACGGGAAAGGCCACCTGGAAGTCGGCGAGGTCCTCGAAAGCCCGGTCGAGGTCCTCGTCGGCGACGTCGTGGGCGACCGTCACGTGCGGGTGGTAGGGGAACGCGAGCTCGCCGCCGTAGCGGCCGCTGCGGATCCTCTGTTCGAGTCGCTCGCAGCCGGAGATCCCCCGGGCCACCTGGACGAAGACGACGTCCGACACCGGCCGGAAGGTGCCGGTGCCCCGCAGGACGACGTCGAACGGCTCGCTCACCGACGCCACGTCGGCGAGATGCGAGACCAGCCCGGGCAGGCCCTCGTCGGTGACCTCGGTCGGCCCCAGGAGCGTCACGTGGGCGGGGATCGCGTGGGCGAGGGGGTCGTTGAACTCGGCCCGTTTGCTCTGCAGGAGGGGGCCATGCGGGTCGGGGATCGGGATCGCCACGCCGATGATCCGGCAGCGGCTCGCCGAGGATCCCGACACGACAGGAAGCCCGCGACCCGGGCCGAGGGTCGGCGGTTCGCTCGGCGACACGTCCGCGGACATGCGGGCCAGCCTAGCCCTCCCGAGACCGGCCCCCACCCACCCGGCGCGGCACCCGGGACGGCGACCGCACCGGCCGCGGTGCGCTTGAATGTGGTCCGTGAGCGACCTCACCGACGACCACCGCCCCACGGCATCCGCATCCTCCGGCCCGGCCCCCGACAGCTCCTCAGCGGGCACGTCCACGTCCGGCTCCGGCGGCTCCGGCCGCTCGGGCGGCGCCGGCGACTCTCCCGCAGCCTCCGACTCGGCGCCCCGACCCGAGCCGACCGATGACCTGGTGACCACCCGGCATACCGTGAAGGCGGGCGGGACGACGCTGCGCTATGCCGCGACGACCGGCCGGATCGTCCTGCGCGAGGAGGTCTACGAGGACGGGGTGTTCACCGGGCACACCGCCAAGGCAGAGGTGTCGATCACGGCCTACACGATCGAGGACCGCAAGGCGCCCGCGCGGGGGGCACCCAACCCACGGCCGGTGACCTTCGCCTTCAACGGAGGGCCGGGATCCTCCTCGGTGTGGTTGCACCTCGGGCTGCTCGGGCCTCGGCGGGTGGTCATGGGCGACGTCGGGTCGCTCGCGGCGCCGCCCTATGCGCTCGTCGACAACGCCGAGACGCTGCTCGCGACGAGCGACCTGGTCTTCCTCGACCCGGTGTCCACGGGCTATTCGCGCGCGGTCGCCGGCGGCAAGCCCGGGGCCTACCACGGCTACCAGGGCGACCTCGACAGCATGGCCGAGGTCATCCGGCTGTGGACGACCCGCGAGGGCCGGTGGATGTCGCCGAAGTTCCTCCTGGGTGAGTCCTACGGCACGCTCCGTGCCGCGGCGCTCGCCGACCAGCTGCAGACCCGCTACGGCATGTACCTCAACGGGGTCGTGCTCATCTCCTCGGTGCTCGACCTGTCCTCGGTCGACTTCGAGAACCAGCGCAACGACCGGGCGCACGCGGCATACCTGCCGTTCTACGCGGCCTGCGCGCACTACCACGGGCTGCACGGCGGACGCTCGCTGCACGAGGTGCTCGCCGAGGCCGAGGAGTATGCCGCGCGCGACTATCCGTGGGCCCTGTCCCGGGGCGCTCGGCTCACCGCCGCGGAGCGGGCGGAAGCGGTTGCCACGATCGCGCGGCTGTCCGGGCTGCGCGAAGACTACGTCGACCGGGCCGAGCTGCGGATCGAGCACTGGCGCTACTTCGGCGAGCTGCTGCGCGACCGTCGGCTCACCGTCGGGCGGCTCGATGCCCGGTTCACCGGGCCGGCGGGTGACCCGATCGCCGAGAGCATGGACGCCGATCCGTCGATGGACGCGATCGTCGGACCGTATGCCGCCGCGATGAACCACTACGTGCGCGGCGAGCTGGGCTTCTCCAGCGACCTGCACTACGAGCAGATCGCCAGCCGGGTGAACCCGTGGTCGTTCAAGGAGTTCGAGGGCCGGCCGATCGACGTCTCCTCCCGGCTCGAGCGGGCGATGCGGGCCAACCCGCACCTGCATGTGCACGTCGCCTACGGCACCTACGACGGGGCCACTCCGCCGTCGGCCGCCGAGGACGTCTTCGCCCGGATGCGCCTCACCGACGAGCAGCGGACCCGGATCGAGCACCGGCACTATCCGGCCGGGCACATGATGTACGTCCACGAACCCTCCCGGATCGCCCAGTCCGCCGACCTGGCCGCCTTCGTCCGCCGCACCTCCTCCTGACCCCTCTTCCCCTGGACCTCTGGCCCCTCCCCCCTCCTTTCCCCTGGAGCTCCTTCCCCGCCCCCTCCTTCCCCTGGAGTAACCGCTTGACTGTGCACCTTTCCCGTGACGTGGGCGACATGTCACGGGAAAAGGCCCTCAGGTGTGCAGGTTTGCGAGCGCCCCGTCGGACGTGCCGAGGCCGGTCAGGCGACCACCGCGGTCTCAGGCGAGATAGGAGCCGCGTTCGGGGAAGTGGACCTGCCAAACCGGCTGGATCCGCGGGACCACGAGCCCCGCCCGGGCAAGGACCGCCGCGGCGCGTTCGAGGGTCTGTCCCGGGGTTCGATAGAGGTCGGGTCCGGTGACGACGACGAAGCGCCACCCCTCGAGCTCGAGATCCTCCCGGCGCGCGAGGTCGTCCTGCCACTGTTGCCGACGCTCGATGTGATGGCGCCCGTCGTATTCGGCGGCCACTCGCACCGCGTGCCACGCAAGATCCAGCCGCCGCATCCGCCCGCGCCGATCACGGACCTCGAGGGCGACCGTCGGCTCCGGCAGCCCGGCCAGCATCAGGAGCAAGCGCAGCCGGCTCTCTGGGGCGGAGTCGACACCCACCCGGACGTATGCCGCCGCACTGGCCGCCCGCTGCCCCCACCGCTGCGGACGCGCGGCGGCTGCGCGGAGGGCGTCGGGGCCCACGAGCCCCCGACGAACCAAGGAGTCGCCGAGGACCACCAAGTCGACCAGGTCGAGTTCGCCGGCCAGCTCGACGAAGATCGTGGCCGGTGTCGTGCACGGTTGCCCTTCCACCCGCACGAGCGGCGGCAGCACGGCATACCGATGGAGCTGCAGCCCACGGACCCGCGACTGGCGGCCCGAGGCAGTGCCGAGGTCGACGGTCGCGCTGTCCGGAACGAGCCCACCGAGCAGTCGAGCGGCGGAGCGGTGGGAGGCGAAGGCGTCGGACGGGGCGACGAGTCGGGCGGCCTCGACCCACCGGGCCGGCGTCATGGGCACGTGCGCCGGCACGTAGACGCCCTGGAAGAGGCGCCGGAAGCGCTCGCCCTGCAGTTGCGCGTCGGTGAGCCCCCCGTGCAGCCCGGCCCGGCGGGTGAACGGATGCCCAAGATCCAGGGGTGGCGGCGGGGGCAGATCGGCCATGACGGCAGCGTGCCACGTCCGCCGCTCGCCCCTCGGGCGTCATCCACAGGCCGCCAGAGGCGTGCACCGGGCAACGCTCACAACGGGTCTGCCTGGCTCCGTGCAAAACCGCACACGTGAGCGCCTTTCCCGTGACTCGGGCCGCAAGTCACGGGAAAGGTGCACAGTCAAGCGGTTACTCCCGGCGAAGGGAGGGACTCCCGGCGAAGGGAGGGAGGGAGGCGGGCCGGGGGTCGGGGCAGAGGGGGCAGGGGAGCCGGGGGGAGCAGTGCGCGGGAGGGTCAGAGGGTGGCGAGGATGGCGTTGAGGGTGGGGCTGGGGCGCATCGCCGCGCCGGTCTTCGTGTCGTCGGGCAGGTAGTAGCCACCCATGTCGACGGGGTGTCCCTGGACGCCGATGAGTTCCTCGTTGATCCGGGTCTCGGCCGCGCGCAGCGCCTGGGCGACCGGGGCGAAGCGGGCGGCCAGACCCGCGTCGGCGGTCTGGGCGGCCAGCTGCTCGGCCCAGTAGAGGGCGAGGTAGTAGTGCGAGCCCCGGTTGTCGATCTGACCGACCCGGCGGGCCGGCGACTTGTTCTCGTCGAGGAAGGTCGCGATCGCCCGGTCGAGGGTGTCGGCGAGCACCTGGGCCGTGGGATTGCCCTGGGTCGCGGCCAGGTGCTCGAGCGAGGCGCCGAGGGCGGAGAACTCACCGAGCGAGTCCCACCTCAGGTAGTCCTCGGCGACGAACTGCTGGACGTGCTTGGGTGCCGAACCCCCGGCACCGGTCTCGAACAGCCCGCCGCCGGCGAGCAGCGGCACGACCGAGAGCATCTTGGCCGAGGTGCCCAGCTCGAGGATGGGGAACAGGTCGGTGAGATAGTCGCGCAGCACGTTGCCGGTGACCGAGATGGTGTCCTTGCCCTCGCGGATGCGTTCGAGGCACCAGGTGATCGCCTCGACCGGCGCGAGGATGCGGTATTCGATCCCGGTGAGGTCGTGGTCGCCGAGGTAGCGCTCCACCTTGGCGATGACGTTGCGGTCGTGCGCCCGGCCTTCGTCGAGGTAGAAGCACGCGGGAGCGCCGGTGGCCCGGGCCCGGGTGACGGCGAGCTTCACCCAGTCCTGGACCGGGATGTCGCGCACGCGGGACATCCGCCACACGTCGCCGTCGCCCACCTCGTGCGAGATGAGCACGCCGCCGTCGGGTCCCACCACGCGCACCGTGCCGGCGCCGGGGACGACGAAGGTGGTCGGATGCGAGCCGTATTCCTCGGCCTTCTGGGCCATCAGCCCGACGTTGGGCACCGAGCCCATCGTCGCCGGGTCGAGCGCACCGTGGGCCTTGCAGTCGTCGAAGACCGCGTTGTACATCGGCCCGTAGCAGCGGTCCGGGACCATCGCGAGGGTCGCCTGCAACTCGCCCGCGGCGTTCCACATCTGACCCGCCTCGCGGATGACCACGGGCATCGAGGCGTCGATGATCGTGTCGCTCGACACGTGCAGGTTGGTGATTCCCTTGTCGGAGTTCACCATCGCAAGCGCCGGCCGCGCGGCATAGACCGCGGCGATGTCGGCCCGGATCTGGGCCGCCTCGGCCTCCGGCAGAGTCGCGACCCGGGCCTCGATGTCGCCCATCCCGAGGTCGGGGTCGACGCCCAGGCGCGCGAAGGTGGCCTCGTGCGCCGCGAAGAGGTCGGCATAGAAGACCGACACCGCGTGTCCGAACAGGACCGGGTCGGAGACCTTCATCATCGTCGCCTTGAGATGCAAGGAGAGCAGCAGTCCCTCGGCCTTGGCCTGCTCGATCTGCGCGGCATAGAAGGCGCGCAGGGCCGCCACCGACATGAAGGTGCCGTCGACGATCTCGCCGGGCAGGGTGGACACCTTGTCCTTGAGCACGGTGACCGTGCCGTCGGTGCCGACGTGCTCGATCCGCAGGTCGCCGCCGGACTCCACGACGACCGACTGCTCGTTACCGTAGAAGTCGCCCTCGGTCATCGTCACGACGCGCGCGGCGGTCGTCGGGTCCCACGCACGCAGCTTGTGCGGGTGCTTGCGCGCGTAGTTCTTCACCGACTGGGGTGCACGCCGGTCGGAGTTGCCCTCGCGCAGCACGGGGTTGACCGCGGAGCCGAGGACCTTCGCGTATGCCGCCGCGGTCGCCTTCTCCTCGTCGGTCGCCGGGGACTCGGGGAAGTCCGGGACGGCGTAGCCCTTAGCCTGCAGCTCGGCGATGGCGGCCTTGAGCTGGGGCACCGAGGCCGAGATGTTGGGCAGCTTGATGATGTTGGCCTCGGGGCGCAGGGTGAGTTCGCCGAGCTCGGCGAGGCTGTCGGCCACCCGCTGCTCGGGGGAGAGCGGGCCGTCGGGCTCGCTGAAGGCGGCGAGGATGCGCCCGGCCAGCGAGATGTCGCTCGTGACGACCTCGACGCCGGTGCCCTGGGTGAACGCCTGGACGATCGGGAGGAACGAATAGGTCGCCAGCGCAGGCGCCTCGTCGATCTTGGTCCACACAATTGTCGAGGTCATCGCATCTCCATCGAAGGCGTTGCCGCTGGGTGAGGCGCTCGCGCGCCGCCGGGCCGACTGCCCGGCCACCGCCTCACACAATAGCTTGACATCAAGATAAATGGTATGCCGGGTGGTCGTGAGCGCCCGCGGCGCTACCGGCTCGCGCGGGGGGCGAGGCGCTAGCGTTGTCGAGACCACGGCATACCCCGTGGTCGGGGGACCGACTCAAGGAGAGCCACACATGCAGCCCGCCCTCAGCAAGCGCCTCGGCGCCGAACTGCTCGGCACCTTCTGGTTGGTCTTCGGCGGATGCGGCAGCGCCATCTTCGCCGCGAAGTTCTTCGCACCGGCCGGTCTGGCCGACGCCCAGGGCACCGAGCTCGGCATCGGCTTCCTCGGCGTCGCCCTCGCCTTCGGCCTGTCCGTCGTGACGATGGCCTACGCCGTCGGGCACGTCTCCGGCGGACACTTCAACCCGGCCGTGACCATCGGCCTGTGGGCCGCGCGGCGGTTCGACAACGTGCGCGACCTGTTCGCCTACCTCGTCGCGCAGGTCGTCGGCGGCCTGCTCGCGGGCGCCTGCCTGTGGGGCCTCTACAAGTCGGCCAAGGGTCCGGGCAGCGCGGTGGGCAACATGGCGGCCAACGGCTACGGCGACCACTCTCCCGGCGGCTATTCGATGTGGGCGGTCTTCCTCGCCGAGGTCCTGCTCACCGCCTTCTTCCTCTTCGTCATCCTCGGGGTGACCACCCGGCACGCACCCCAGGGCTTCGCGCCGCTCGCCATCGGCCTCACCCTCACCCTCATCCACCTCATCTCCATCCCGATCAGCAACACCTCGGTCAACCCGGCCCGCTCGACCGCCGTCGCCTTCTTCAACGGCGACGGGGCGCCGGGCCAGCTGTGGCTGTTCTGGGTGGCACCCATCGTCGGTGCGCTCATCGCCGGGTGGAGCTACGAGGCGATCACCGGCATCGACGCGAGCAACGAGGAGGTCTCGGGCAGCCTGGCCGAACCGGCGGTCGAGGCCGAGGTCTCCGACTGACGGGTCGCGTCGCCAGGGCCTCGTTCGCAGGATTCCAGCTTTCACACTTCACCAGGACGAATGCAGGTTCTATGCTTCATTTGATCCGGTGAAGGAGAGAAGATGTACGTCGTCACCGCCGACCAGGTCGCCAGTCGCACCGACGCGGACCGGGTTCCCCAGACCCTGCGCGCGCTCTCTGCCCTGCGGCCGCCGACCACCCGCGGCTTCGAGCGGACCGCGGGCGACGAGATCCAGGGTGTGAGCGACAAACCCGAGGGGGTCCTCGACGTCGTCACCTCGCTCGTGCGCGACGGGCACTGGCGGATCGGCATCGGCATCGGCCCGGTCGAGCTGCCCCTGCCCGACTCGCCACGGGCCGGGCGCGGGCTCGCCTTCGTCGCGGCGCGCGAGGCCGTGGGCGCGGCACACCCGGTCCCGGCCCAGCTCGCAGTGCGCCTGCGGGTCGACCCCGGTATGCCGCGGGCGATCCGCGAGGTGCGCACCCGGCATACCTGGTTGGCCGAGGCGGCCCTCATCCTCCAGGTGCGGCTACTCCGGTCCCGGACGGCCGAGGGCTGGGAGGTCACCGACCTGCTGAGCGAAGGTCTCACCCAACGCGAGGTCGCGCAGCGGCTGTCGATCAGCCCGTCGGCGGTGAGCCAACGCGTGCGCCGGGCCGGATGGCAGGAACAGCAGCGCGGCGAGGAGCTGGCCTGCCACCACCTGTCGCTCGCCGACGGCATGATCGACCCGTGACGATCCCCCACATCCTGCTCACGGCCGCCGTGGTCGTGAGCGGGCTCTTCGCCGTCTTCCTCGGCAGCCCGCTCACCGTGTGGGTGTTGCGTCACGTCGAACGCCGCTCGGGGCGTGCGCCGGGACAGTCGGTGAGTGGGATCGAGCGCGCCGAGCTCGTCCTGCGCGGCGGGCAGGTCATCGGCCTGCTCGAGCGCACCGCCGTCTTCTTCGGCATCCTCTCCGGCTGGCCCGAGGCGATGATCGGAGTGGTCGCCCTCAAGGGCCTGGGCCGGTTCGCCGACCTGCAGGGCCAGACCGAGGGGGCGGCCGAGCGATTCCTCATCGGCAGCATGACGAGCCTGGTCTGGGCGTCGCTCCTCGGCGGGTTGGCCCGGATGGCCTGGCAGGCGCTCTGGGCCTGAGCGGGGACCACCCCCGCCGAAGGCACGCGACGGCGTGAGGCACGGCATACCCGCTGCGCCCTCGGCGGCCGACAGCGGCCCACGGGGCTGCTGGTAGCGTCGGAGCGACCCCAACCCCGCCGTCGTGAGAGGGAGACTCCCGTGAGCACCGCCCCCGTGAAGGTGGCCGTCACCGGCGCCGCCGGCCAGATCGGCTACAGCCTGCTGTTCCGCATCGCCAGCGGTGCCCTGCTCGGCCCCGACACCCCCGTGCAGCTGCGACTGCTCGAGATCACGCCCGCTCTCAAGGCACTCGAGGGCGTCGTCATGGAGCTCGAGGACTGCGCCTTCCCCACCCTCGCCGGCGTCGAGATCGGCGACGACCCCGAGGTCGTCTTCGCCGGCACCAACCTCGCGATGCTCGTCGGCGCCATGCCGCGCAAGGAGGGCATGGACCGGGCCGACCTGCTCGCCGCCAACGGCAAGATCTTCACCGGCCAGGGCGCGGCCCTCAACAAGGTCGCCGCCGACGACGTGAAGATCCTCGTCACAGGCAACCCGGCCAACACCAACGCCCTCATCGCGATGAGCAACGCCCCCGACATCCCGCGCGAGCGCTTCAACGCGCTCACCCGCCTCGACCACAACCGCGCGAAGGCCCAGCTGGCCGCCAAGCTCGGCGTCGGCGTCTCCTCGATCACCCAGCTGGCGATCTGGGGCAACCACGACGACTCGATGTACCCCGATCTCTACAACACCAAGGTCGACGGTCGGACGGCCGCCGATCTCGTCGACGCCGAGTGGATCACCGGCAGCTATATCCCGACCGTCGCCACCCGCGGCGGGGCGATCATCAAGGCCCGCGGGCTGTCCTCGGCGGCCTCGGCGGCCAACGCGACCATCGACCACATGCGCGACTGGGTGCTCGGCACGAGCGACTGGGTGTCGATGTCGGTGCCCACCGACGGCTCCTACGGCATCCCCGAGGGCGTCGTGTCGTCCTTCCCGTGCGTATGCCGCGACGGCGCCTACGAGATCGTCGAGGGCATCGAGCTGTCCGACTTCTCCCGCGAGCGCATCCTCGCCTCGGTGGCCCGGCTGCAGTCCGAGCGCGACCAGGTGAAGGAACTCGGCCTCATCTGAGCCGAGCGGTCGACGTGCGGCTCTGCGCGGGCGGGTGCCCGCTCAGAGCCGCACGAGCGTGAAGGCGACGGCGACCGCGACGGCCAGGCCCACCCAGCTGAAGACGTCGATCCACCGCCGGCGCACGGCCAGCCCCCCGACCCGAGGTTGGGGACGCACCGCCCGCAGCAGGCCCCCGAGGGCGAGCGAGGCGGCCACGACGTAGCCGCCGACCCGCACCGACTGGGGGCTCCATGCGCTCAGCGCGAGCCCGAACACGCTACCGGCCGCGACGGCATACCAGAGGCCCAAACGGCGCAACCGTCGCCACCGGGTCGGCGGCGCCACAGCCGCCGCCGCGACCTGCGCGACCGGCGTGGCCGGGGCAGGCGGGTCCGGTGGAGTGGGCGCGGCCACGACGGGCTCAGGCCAACCCGGCGGCCCGCTCGGCGGCGAGCACGACGTTGGTGAGCAACTGGGCGCGGGTCATCGGACCGACCCCGCCCGGGTTGGGGCTCACCCAACCGGCGACCTCGGCGACCTCGGGGGCCACGTCACCCGCGACCACGCTCGCGCCGGTGACCGGGTCGACCCGCCGGCTCACCCCGACATCGAGGACCGCCGCACCGGGCTTGACCATGTCGGCCGTGATGATGTCGGGCACGCCCGCGGCAGCCACGACGATGTCCGCCTGGCGCACCTCGGCGGCGAGGTCGCGGGTGCCGGTGTGGCAGAGGGTGACGGTGGCGTTCTCGCTGCGGCGGGTGAGGATGAGCCCGAGGGGTCGGCCCACGGTGAGGCCTCGGCCGACGACGACGACCTTGGCTCCGGCGATGGCGATCCCGTGTCGGCGCAGCAGTTCGAGGCAGCCCATCGGCGTGCACGGGAGCGGCGCCGGCTTGCCGAGCACGAGCCAGCCGAGATTGGTCGGGTGCAGACCGTCGACGTCCTTGTCCGGGTCGACCCGGGAGAGCAGGGCCAGCTCGTCGAGACCGGTCGGCTGCTGGATGAGGAAGCCGGTGCACGCGGGATCGGCGTTGAGCTCGTCGATGACCGCCTCGACCTGCGCCTGGGTCGCGCTCGCGGGCAGGTCGTGACGCATGCTGCGGATGCCGATCTCGGCGCAGTCACGGTGCTTGGCGCTCACGTACCACCGGCTGCCGGGGTCCTCACCCACGAGCACCGTGCCGAGGCCGGGGACGACGCCCCGTTCGGCGAGCACGGCCACGCGGGCCCGCAGCTCGGCCTTCACCGTGTCGAGAGTGGCCTTGCCGTCGAGGATCCGCGCCGTCACGTCCGTCATCCTCCCACGATCCCCGGTGGCCTTCTGCTGCGTGGCGGCAGGTCCGCACCCTCACCCCGACGCCGGACTACGTGAGGTACGAGTGAGCCCACCTCAGTGCGCGAAGTGGCGCGTGCCCGTGAGGTAGAGCGTCACCCCGGCCGCGGCGCACGCGTCGATGGTCTCCTGGTCGCGCATCGAGCCGCCCGGGTGGACGATCGCCCGGACGCCCGCCTCGAGGAGGATCGCCGGCCCGTCGGAGAACGGGAAGAAGGCGTCCGACGCGGCGACCGAGCCCCGGGCCCGCTCGGCTCCCGCGCGCGAGACGGCCAGCCGACACGAGTCGACCCGGTTGACCTGACCCATCCCGATGCCGACCGACGCCCCGTCGTGGGCGAGCAGGATGGCGTTGGACTTCACGGCGCGCACCGCGCGCCAGGCGAAGGCTAGGTCGGCGAGGGTCGCGGCGTCGGCCGGCTCCCCCGCGACCAGCCGCCAGTATGCCGCGTCGTCGCCGCCGGTGATCGTGCCCGCCTCGTCGCGCACGACCGCGTCCACCCGGTCGGTCGTCTGCATGAGCAGCCCACCGCCGATCGAGCGGGTCTCGACGCCGGGGCGGGAGGTGAAGGCCGAGGCGTCGACCCGCAGGAGCCGGATGTTCTTCTTGCGGCTGAGGATCTCGAGCGCATCGGCGTCGAAGGCCGGCGCGACGACCACCTCGGTGAAGATGTCCTTCACGGTCTCGGCCAGCTCGGCGGTGACCGGCCGGCTGACCGCGATCACCCCACCGAAGGCCGACAGCGGGTCGCACGCATGAGCCGCCCGGTGGGCAGCCGCGATGCCCTCGGCTTCGCTCGCGACAGCGATCCCGCACGGGTTGGCGTGCTTGATGATCGCGCAGGTCGGGCGGTCGCCCTGGTCGCCGGCCGCCCGCACCGCGGCGTCGGCGTCGACGAAGTTGTTGTAGGACATCTCCTTGCCGTGCAGGAGCTCGCCCTGCGCGAGGCTCGGCTGCGGCTGGAATCCGTTGCGGTAGAGGGCTGCCCGCTGGTGCGGGTTCTCGCCGTAGCGCAGCACGGAGACCTTGTCCCAGGTGGCGCCGACCCAGGCCGGGAAGCCCGTGCCCTCGGAGGTGTCGACGTAGGCATTGCCCATCCAGCTGGCCACCGCGACGTCGTATGCCGCGGTGTGGGCGAACGCCTCGGCCGCCAGTCGCTGGCGCTGGGCGAAGCTGAAGCCGCCGGACCGGACGGCAGCCAGCGCCTCGGCATACTGCATGGGGCTGGTGAGCACGGCGACGCTCGGGTGGTTCTTGGCGGCCGCGCGGACCATCGAGGGGCCGCCGATGTCGATGTTCTCGACGCAGTCGTCGGGGCTCGCGCCGGAGGCGACGGTCGCGGTGAAGGGATAGAGGTTGACGACGGCGAGCTCGATCGGCGCGACGTCGAGTTCGGCGAGCTGGGCGAGATGGTCGGGCTTGCGGGTGTCGGCGAGCAGCCCGGCGTGCACCCGCGGGTGCAGTGTCTTGACCCGGCCCTCGAGGCATTCGGGGAAGCCGGTGAGGTCCTCGACCCTCGTGACCGGCAGCCCGAGCGACGCGATGAGCGCGGCCGACCCGCCGGTGGAGACGAGCTCGACGCCCGCCTCGTGAAGGCCGCGGACGAGGTCCTCGAGGCCGCTCTTGTCGAAGACCGAGACGAGGGCCCGGCGCACCGGCCGGACGTCCTGCGTGGGCCCGGGGGCGCTGACCTGGACGCTGCTCACGGGATGGTGACCTTCCTGCCACTGACGGTGAATCCGGATCGGGCCAGCCGGCCCACGACGTCGACGAGCATCGCCCGCTCGAGGACCTTGATGCGCTCGTGGAGCGAGTCGACGGTGTCGTCGGGCTCGACGGCGACGGCGTGCTGCTCGATGATCGGCCCGGTGTCCACGCCCGCGTCGACGAAGTGACACGTCGTGCCGGTGACGGTCACGCCGTAGGCGAGCGCGTCGGACACCGCGTGCGCCCCGGGGAAGGCCGGCAGCAGCGCCGGGTGGGTGTTGACCACCGCGAACCGGGCGAGGAAGACCGGACCGAGCAGCTTCATGAAGCCCGGAGTCGCGACGAACGCCGGAGCGTATGCCGCGACCGCCGCGGTGAGCGCGGCGTCCCATTCCGCCCGGGTGGCGAAGTCGGCCACGCGGCATACGAAGGTGGGTATGCCGACCGCCTGAGCCCGCTGCTCACCGAGCGTGCCGGGGCGGTCGGCTCCCACGGCGACGATCCGCACGCCGTAGGCCGGGTCGGTGCTCGCGTCGATGAGGGCCTGGAGCAGAGTTCCCGAGCCGGATACGAGCGCGACGATCGGGACGGGCGTCGCGCTCGTGCCGACTGGCGGGGGCGGGACGCTCACGGCTCCCAGGGTAGTCATCCCGGCACCGTCGTCGCGTCCCGGTCCACCTTCCCGGGGGCGGACAGGACGCGACTCGGGCCCGGCCTCAGCCTGCGAGCACCGCCTCGACCTGGGCCGCGAGGTGGTCGGCGATCTCGAGCGAGGCGGTCGCGGCCGGGGACGGGGCGTTGAGCACGTGCACTTGGCGGCCGTGGGTCTGGACGAGGAAGTCCTCGACCATGCTCCCGTCGCGGCGCAGGGCCTGGGCGCGCACCCCCGCCGGAGCCGGCCGGAGATCCTCGGCCTCGATCCCCGGCACGAGCCGGGACAGGCTCGCGGCGAACTGCCGTCGGGAGAGGGAGCGCAGCACCTCGCGCGCGCCCGGCCCGAGGTTGCGCCGGCCGAGCTGCCAGAGCCCCGGCCAGGCGAGTGACTCGCCCAGCTCGCGCAGGTCCACGTCGCGCCACGTGTAGCCCTCGCGACGAAGGGCGAGGACCGCGTTGGGGCCGGCGTGAATGCCGCCGTGGATCATCCGGGTGAGGTGGACCCCGAGGAAGGGAAACCGCGGGTCGGGCACCGGGTAGACGAGGTTGCGCACGAGGTGCGCCCGCTCGGGGGCGAGTTCGAAGTACTCCCCGCGGAAGGGCACGATCCGGGCCTCGGGGACGAGCCCGCAGGCGGCGGCGACCCGGTCGGCGTAGAGCCCGGCGCACACGACGAGGGCGTCGGCCGCCACCTCCTCGGTCAGCTCCCCTTTGCTGGTGCTCGCGCCGCCGGCGCGAGCCGTCCGGGTCGCCACCCGGACCCCGGTCGGGGTGGATTCGGCCCCGGTCACCGCCACCCCGAGACGGAGCTCGCCCCCGGCGGCGCGCACGTCGTCGGCGAGCGCGCGGCATACGGCGGGGTAGTCGATGATCCCGGTCGTCTCCACGTGCAGCGCGCGGACGCAGCGGACGTAGGGCTCGTGCTCGCGGGCCTGCTCGGGGGTGAGCTCGTGGGCAGGCACGCCGTTGGCGCGGGCGCGCTCGGCCAGCCGCGCGAGTCCGGTGAGCTCGGAGTCGTCGCACGCGACGACGAGCTTGCCGCAGTTGTCGTGGGCGATGCCCTTCTCCCGCGCGTAGGCATAGATCGACTGCGCGCCGGCCACGGCCATCCGGGCCTTGAGGCTGCCCGGCGCGTAGTAGAGGCCGGCGTGGACGACCCCCGAATTGCGACCGGTCTGGTGGGCGGCGAGGGTCGACTCCTTCTCGAGCAGGAGCACCTCGATGCCGTGGCGCCCGAGTGCCCGGGCCGTCGCGAGCCCGACGATCCCGCCGCCGACGACGACGACCCGGCGCGCACGGGTCCCGGCGAAGACCGCTGGCGTGCTCACGGTTGGACGAGGGAGGCCAGGTGCGGCCGGACGAGATCGGCGATCTGCTCCGGGGGCAGGTCGAGGATCACCTCGTCGTGCAAGCGCTCGAAGTAGGTGACGTCGCTGCGATACATCGGCTTGGGGTTCGAGCGGCTCACCACCCGCAGGAGCAGCGAATAGCGGCCGGTCGGTGCGGGCCCACCGCCGTAGAGCGCCCAGTTGAACGAGGAGAGATTGGCCGCATGGTATGCCGCGAAGACCCCGGAGAGGACCGCCCCCAGGTCGTGGCAGTCCTCGTCGGTGAGCGCGGTGACGTCGGGCACGCCGGGCAGCACCGCCCACACCTCGTGGAAGCCGACCGGCGACCACGGCGTGAGGGCGACGACCCGGCCCCGGGTCCCCAGCCAGCGGGGGCCGCCGGCCTCCGCCTCGATCAGCTGCTCCCAGAACGGTCGACCGACCCACGCATCGGAGGCCTCGACGAGGCGCCGCTGCATCGTCGTGCCGACGTGGTCGTGGGAGGTCTGGGCATGCGGGTGGATCATCGAGCTGCCCGACGGCGGCAGGTAGTTGGCGCTGATCGAGTGCCAGGCCGGGCGCAGCGCGTGCACCCCCCGGGTGTATGCCGCGAGCCCGGTGAGCAGGTCGCCGACGATCGTGGGAGTGAGCTCGTCGAGGTCGACGAAGTGCCGGGTGACGTCGTAGAGGCCCACCGAGCAGTGGTGCGCATAGGCGACGACGTTGGGGACGATGACGCTCACCCCGCGCCGGATCCGGCCTTCCGTTGTGACCGCAGGGTCGAGCAGTCCGGTGGCCGACTCGATCCGGTCGGCGCAGAACGGGCAGAACCGTGGCGTCGCGGTGAGCTCCGACAGGTCCGGCCGGGTGGCCGGGGCGAGCTTCTCCCCGACGATCACCCGCGCGGTACGCCCGGTGAGCGGGTCGAAGCGGACGGTGATCGGGGTGTCGATCAGGTGCGTGGGGTTGCCGAGCTCGGGCACCCGTGCGTCGATGCGATCCTCGACGAAGGCGATGGGCATACCGGCATCGTAGGCCGCGCCTCCGCGCCCCCGCGCCCGGCTTCAGGCCTCGTCGTCCTCGATGCCGGGGTCGCCGTGATAGCGGCCGTGCACCCGTTGCTCGTGCGCGGCGAGGGCGGCGGCCGCACCGGCGGTAACCAGGTCGGTGACCGTGAGCAGGACCCGCGAGACGGCCGCGAGGGCGATCGCGGTCCCGGTGCCGACGAAGGGTCCCAGACCGGCCACGAGCACCGCCTCGCGCACCCCCGCCCCCGAGGGCAGCAGGAAGACGAACAGCCCCGAGATCATCGCGGTGGCCATCGTCCCGACGGCGAGCGGGAGGACATCCAGGCCCACCGGCTCACTGGCCCGGATGAGCAACCACAGGTGGACCCCGAAGCAGAGATAGGAGGCGAGCGTCCAGCCGAGGGCCTTGAGGATGGCCCGCTTGCGGACGGGATGTTCGAGGGGAGGACGGCGCAGGAGCCGGAAGCCCTGGGTCACGGCCCAGGTGAGCAATCGGGGATGGAGCGCGACGACGACGACCGGGAGCACGGCATAGAGCCAGCGCAGCCAGCCGAGGTCGGGGTTGGCGGCCACCAGCGTGGGGACGGCCAGCGACCCGGCCAGCAGGGCGGCGACCACGGTGATGGCGAGCGAGAGAACGGTCGCGGCGAAGACCCGGGCTCGGGCGACCCCGGCGCGGCGGCCGAGCTCGAGCTGCAGGACATAGGCCCAGACCGATCCGGGCAGGTATTTCCCGAGCTGGCCGACGAGGAAGATCTGGGCGCCCCGCCGCGCGCCGACCGGCTCGCCGAGTTCGTCGACGAGGGTCTGCCAGGACAGGGTCGAGCACAGGACGGCGACCGGCAGGACGAGGAAGGCCGGCACCCACGCGTGCCAGTCCAGATGCGTGACGGTCTCACTCACGTCGCGCCAATTGCGCACGACGGCGTATGCCGCGGCGGCGAGCACGAGGACGAGCAGGAGGGTCCGGCCCACCCGCAGGAGGACGCCGCTTCGCCTGGCCGGCCGCGCCGGCGTATCGGTCACGCGCCGTGCCCGGTCGGTCCGGCCCATTCGACCCGCACCGGGCTGGGGTCGGCGAGTCCCGCCCACCAGTCCGCCGGGCCGGCGATCCCGGGGATCCCGTCGAGGTCGAGCCGTCCGGCGGCATACCGTGCCTCGACCGCGGCGATCGTCTCGACGGGCAGGCCGGCGCGGCGCATCCCGACGGCGTTGATCCCGCGCAGCCGCAGCGGCACGCCGAGGACCTTGGCGAAGGGCGGCACGTCGCGGGCCACGGCCGCGCCCATGCCCACCATCGCCCGGTCGCCCACGTGGCGACCCTGGTGGACCGTGGCGTTCATCCCGAGGTTGGCACCCTCGCGGATCGTCGCGTGCCCGCCGATGCTCACGCCGGCCGAGATCGTCACTCCCGGGCCGAGGGCGACGTCGTGGGCGAGATAGCAACGGTTGAGCAGCCACGACCCGGCGCCGACGGTGGTCGCCCGGCGGCTGCCCTGGTGGACGACGACGAGTTCGCGGATGACCGCATCGTCCTCGACGACGACCCCGGCATGGTCGAGGTCGCCGTCCCAGGCGAGGTTGTGTCGCGCGCTGGTGATCTCCGGCGGCGCCCCGATCGTCGTCCCGGCGCCGATCCACACCCGGTCGCCGACGACGAGCGGTCCGGTGAGCACGGCATGGGGCCCGACGGACACGCCCTCGCCGAGCCGGACGCCGGGCCCGATCACCGCTGTCGGGTGGATGCGCGCGGAGCCGTCGGTCACGGCGACTAGTGTGGCCCACTGCGGCGTCGCACGCGCACGGGGCGCCCGAGGAGGAGCTATGTCGGACACCATGGCCGTCGCACTCGTGGGCTCGGGCTCGATGGGGCTCAACCACGCCCGGGTCATCGCGTCCGGGCCGCGCACCCGGCTGACCGTCGTGATCGACCCCGACGAGGCCGTCGGCCGGGCCGCCGCCGACCGGCACGGCGCCCGGTGGGCGCCCGACCTCGAGGCCCTGGGCGGCTGCGACGCCGCCGTCGTGGCCGCGTCGACCGAACACCACTTCGCGCTCGCCCTGCCGATCGTCCAGGCCGGGATGCCGGTGCTCGTCGAGAAACCGCTGTGCCCCTCGCTGGCCCAGACCGAGCAGATCGTCGCCGCCTCGGCCGCCGGGCGCACGGTGCTGCAGTGCGGGCTCCTCGAGCGCTTCAACCCGGCGGTGCTCACCGCTCTGCGGATGGTCCGCGCGCCCTGCTACGTGCGGGCCGAGCGGCATTCGCCCTATGCGCCGCGGATCCGCACCGGGGTCGGGTGGGACCTGCTCGTCCACGACGTGGACCTCGCCGTGCGGTTCTTCGGCGGCGTCGACCCGGCCCGGGTCGACGTGGGCGTGGGCCACTACCACCCCTCGTCGCTCCCCGACGCCGAGGACGTCGTCGAGGCCACCCTGCATTTCCCGCAGGGCGGGGTCGCCTCGGTGTCGGCGAGCCGGATCGGGCAACGCAAGGTCCGCCGGATGGTCATCCAGGAGCTCGACCGCACGGTCGAGGTCGACCTGCTGCGCCGCGGCGTCACGGCCTACCGGCATACGACGATCGAGGGCGAGATCGGGACCGGGGGCTTCCGCCAGCTCACCGAGATGGAGGTGCCCGAGATCGTCGGGGCCGAGCCGTTGGTGAGCCAGCTCGCCCACTTCGTCGACCTGCTCGACGGACGGGCCGACCCCGACGCCGAGCGGGCCTCGATCCTGCCCGCCCACCGGGTGGTCGACGCCGTGCTCGCCGCACGGACCCCCGTCGGTTGAGACCGCGGGGCGAAGGTCAGCAGGGGTCGAAGCGGGGGTGGCCCGTCTGCGGGTCCAGGTGCACCGTCGCGACCACCCTCGCCGGTATGCCGGCCACCATGGTCCGCGGCGCGACGTCGGCCGTGACGACCGCACCGGCGGCCACGACGGCCTCGTCGCCGATCGTCACGCCCATCTGGACGATCGCCCCGGCCCCGAGGTAGACCCGGTCACCGATGACGACCGGGGCCCGGTCGACGTCGGGATAGCGCCGACCGCTCACGCACCGGCGGGCGGTCGAATGGGTGTAGATCTGCACTCCGCTCGAGATGTCGCACCCGGCTCCGATGGTGAGCCCACCCGAGGCGTCGATGACGGTGAAGGCCCCGATCCAGGTGCCCGACCCCACGACCGGTTCGCCGACGATCCACGCGTGCTCGTTCCATGGATTGGTCGGCAGCCGCCCGGGCTCACGCGGGAATCCCGGTGCGGGCTCGCGCGGGAGGCCCTGCGCGGGCTCACCCGACGGCATCACGGTCAGCCCCCGTCGCGGACGAGCGCGGCCATTCCCTCGCCCACGGGGATGCTCGCCGTGAATCCGAGGACCTCCTGGGCACGCTGGATATCCGCCGCCCGGCGCGAGACGAGGACCTCGCGGGGGTTGAAGATCGGCTGCACGTCGACACCGACCGCGTCGATGAGGATGCGAGCGAGGTCGGCGATCGACGTGTCGATGCCGGTGCCGACGTTGACCGGCAGCCCGGAGTCGGCGCAGTCGACGGCGAGGACGACGGCCCGCGCGATGTCGTGGACGTGGATGAAGTCCATCGACTGCTCGCCCTTGCCGTCGATGACCGGGGGCTGCCCGGCGCGCAGCCGGTTGACGAAGTGGTTGATCACCGAGGTGTAGTAGGCCGTCGTTTTCTGCCCCGGGCCGTAGACGTTGAAGAAGCGCAGGGCGATCCAGGAGAGCCCCGACCGGCGCTGGTAGTAGCGCAGCAGGTCCTCCCCCGTGCGCTTGGAGATGCAGTAGGGCGTCTGCGGGTCCAGTTCGTCGTCCTCGTGCATGGGCAGCTTCTTCGGGTCGCCGTAGACGCTCGCCGAGGAGCAGAAGACGACCCGGCGGACCCCGTGGTCGGCGGCCGCCGCGACGACGTTGTGGGTGCCGACCGTGTTGATGTCCATCGACTCGTGGGGGTCGGCCTGGCTCTTGTTGATCGAGACCGCCGCCGCGTGGATGACGACCGAGCACCCCCGCATCGCCGCATGGACGGCTCCGCCGTAGCGCACGTCCTGGTCGACCAGCTCGACCCGCCCGGGGTGGGCCGCCTGGAGCGCCTCGACCGCCGCGCGATCGCCGCGGAACATGTTGTCGAAGATCCGCACGTCATAGCCCCGGTCGAGCAGCATGGGCACGACGTGCAGGCCGATGAAGCCCGCTCCCCCGGTGAAGAAGACGGTCTCGCGGCTGGTCATCGGGGATCCCTTTCGGTGCGCACGGCGGCCGACCCGAGCACGGAGCGCAGAGTCGTCACGACGTGTTCGAGGTCGTCGTCGTCGAGGTTGGCGTGCATGGGGATGGCGAGGTGACGGGTGAACAGGTCGGCCGAGACGGGGCAGTGCCGACCGGGGGTCAGCGGGTCCGCCCCGCCGTAGACCGGCTGCACATGGCTCGCATAGGTGCCGAAGTTGCAGCCGACGCCGTTGTCCCGCAGGGCGATTGCCACAGCCCCCCGGTCCAGGGAGGGGTCGAGCGTGACGACGTAGGACTGCCACGGGTGGGTCCGGTCGGGCAGGGCCACCGGCAGCGTGAGCGAATCGAGGTCACCCAGCCCCGCGGCATACGCGGCCGCCGCACGGGACCGCGCGGCGAGCAGGTCGGGCAGCCGGCGCAGTTGCGCCCGCATGATGCCGGCCTGCACGTCGGAGAGCCGGTAGTTCCACCCCGCCTCGGCGAAGCTGGGCACCGGCAGCGTCGCCGCGCCTTCGCGGGCGACCGCCGGGGTGATGCCGTAGGTGTGCAGGGTCCGCGCGTGGTCGAGCAGGTCGGCACGGTCGCCGACGAGCGCCCCACCCTCTCCGGCGGTGATCCCCTTGCGGCCGTGGAAGCTGAAGGCGGCCAGGTCGCCGAGCGAGCCGGCCGGACGACCGCGGTATGCCGCCCCCGCCGCGCAGGCGGCGTCCTCGACGAGCCACAGCCCGTGCCGGTCGGCGATCGCCCGCAATTCGTCGTAGTCGGCCGGCTGGCCGAAGACGTCGACCGCGAGGATGCCGACGGTGCGCGGGCCGACGAGCGCCTCGACGGCAGCCGGGTCCGCGGACCAGATGTCCGGGCGGATGTCGGCGAACACCGGCCGAGCCCCGGTCCACACGACCGCGTGACCCGTCGCGGGGAAGGTGTAGTCCCCGACGATCACCTCGTCGCCCGGGCCGGTACCGAGCACCGCGAGGGCGAGGTGCAAGGCGGTCCCGCAGTTGGACGTGGCAAGCGCGTGGGTCACCCCGACGGCCTCGGCGAACTCCCGCTCGAAGACCTGGCAGGTCGGTCCGGCCCCGGAGAGCCAGCCGGAGGCGAAGACCTCGGCGACGGCGGCAAGTTCGGGGTCGCCCACCGTCGGCTGGCCGAGTGGCACGGTGCGGGGGGCGGGCATGGGCGGGTCTCCTTGGAAGGTCGCGGCCGAAGGCTATCAAGCAGGAGTGCCGTGCCAGGGCCGCCAGCGCAGCGCGGGCGGACCGGCCGCGACGAGCTCGGCGAGGGTCTCCTCGTGGCTATCGAGCACCCGGTCGAGGGTGAAGTGTGCGTCGACGAGGGCGCGGCCGCGCTCTCCCACGAGCCGAGCGGCGCCGGGGTCGTCGAGCACCCGCACGAGCCGCTCGGCGAGGCCCGCGACGTCGTCGCGGTGGGTGAGGAAGACGTCGCGCCCGTCGACGAGGGAGATGCCCGGGAAGTTGTCCAGCCGTCCCCAGCCGACCACCGGCACCCCCGCCGCCATTGCCTCGAGGGTCGCGGTCCCCAGGCCGTCGCCCTGCTCGTGGGCCTCGAGGTCGGCCGCCGCGAGCAGGTGCGGGATCGCGTCCTTGGGCACGGCGCCGAGCGTGCGCACCGCGTGGCCGACCCCGAGCTGCTCGGCCCGCCGGAGGAACAGGTCGTAGTAAACCTTCCCCGCGACGACGAGCCGGGCCCGCGGATGCCGGGCGAGCACGGCGGGCAGCGCCTCGACGAGCCCCACCCGGTCACGCAGCGGGATCACGTGACCGACCGAGAGGATCACCGGCGCGTCGCCGACGCCGAGCAACTCGCGCCCCCGGGCCGGGTCACCGCCGCGCACCCACGAGGGATCCACCCCGACGGGGATGGCCACGAGATCACGGAAGCCACCGGCATACCGGGTGGTGATGTAGTCGCGCATGTGCGCGTCCATGACGACGATCCGCGGCCGGTAGCGGCGCAGCCGCGGCGCGACCACAGTGGCGTCCAGCCCGCGGAAGGTGTGCCGGTAGCTCGCGGCCGGGTTCTCCAACCGCGTGTGCACCGAGAGCAAGGCAGGCACGCCGTGGCGTCGCGCGTATGCCGCCGTGGCCCACGTGAGGTCCATGAACTGACCGTGCTGGTGCAGGACGTCGGGGCGGAAGCCACCGAGGAGCCGTTCGAGCCGACCCCGCAGCGAGGGCCGGCTCGCGAAGGAGAGGTCGAAGGAGACCGCGAGCCGGGTCTCGGGCAGCATGACCGCCGGGAGCCGTTCGATCCGCAGGCCGTCGCGCTCCTGCACCGCCGGGGCGTCCGCGAACGCAGCGGTGACGACGAGGACATCGTGGCCGCGGGCGGCATACCCGCGGGCGAGCGCGTCGGACAGGTGCGAGGACCCCCCGACCCGGGGCGGGTAGAAGTTGTTGACGACCGCGATCCGCACCCGCTCAGCCCCCCGCGGTCGCCACCGCGACGACGCCCGTGACGATCCGCTCGAGCTGGGCCGGGGTGAGCGAGGGGTGCACCGGCAGCGAGATGACCTCGGCGGCGGCCCGCTCGGTCTCGGGTAGCTCCAGGCCCGGCGCGAACGGGGCGAGCGAGGGCAACCGATGGTTGGGGATCGGGTAGTAGACCCCCGTCCCGACCCCGTGTTCCTCCCGCAGGGCCGCGACCATCCGATCGCGCTGCGCGCCACCGCCGACACCGACCTCGACCCGGATCGTGTACTGGTGCCACACATGGGTCGCCTCCGTCGCCACGACCGGCACGCGCACGCCCGCGAGGCCCGCGAGCCCGGCGGTGAGGTATGCCGCGTTGTCCTGCCGCCGGCGGGTCCATTCGGCGAGCCGGCCGAGTTGGACCCGACCGATCGCCGCGTGGATGTCGGTCATCCGGGCGTTGAAGCCCACGACCTCGTTCGCGTACTGCCGTTCCATCCCCTGGTTGCGCAGCAGGCGCACCGTTCGGGCGATCTCCTCGGTCGCGCAGGCGACCATGCCACCCTCGCCCGAGGTCATGTTCTTCGTCGGATAGAGGCTGAACATCGCGATCTCGCCGAACGAGCCGACCGGCGCCCCCCGCCAGCTCGCCCCGTGCGCCTGGGCGGCGTCCTCGAGCAGGCGTATGCCGTGTCGGCTCGCGAGCGCGCCGAGGCCGTCGAGGTCGGCGGGATGCCCGTAGAGGTGGACGGGCATGATGGCCGCCGTCCGCTCGGTGAGACTGGCCTGCACGGCTGCGGGGTCGAGACAAAAGGTCACCGGGTCGATGTCGGCGAAGACCGGCCGCGCGCCGGTGAGCGCGACCGAGTTGGCCGTCGCCGCGAAGGTGAACGAGGGCACCACGACCTCGTCGCCCGGACCGATCCCGGCCGCGAGCAGGCCCAGGTGCAGGCCCGAGGTGCCCGAGTTGACCGCGACGCAGCGTCGACCGCCGACGAGCGCTTCGGCGAACTCGGTCTCGAAGGCGGCCACCTCGGGGCCCTGGGCGAGCATCCCGGAGCGCAGCACCCGGTCGACGGCCGCCCGCTCCTGCTCGCCCACGAGGGGCCTGGCCGCCGGGATGAATTCCGGTGCGGGTGGGGCGGTGGGCTCGGACATGCCGGTGTCGCGACCTTCCGGGGTGGGCGTGGGCTGACGGGGTGTCGGTGCCTAGTCGACCACATCGATGCGGCGGCGGCGCAAGGTGTCCCAGCCGAGCCACAGGGCGGCACCGAGCGCGAGCTCGCCGAGGAGGGCGGCCGCGACCGCGAGGGGCTGAACTCCGACGTGGGCGAGACGGGCCTCGCCCGCCGAGCCCGACGACAGGGCGGCGAGCACGAGCACGGCGACCGCGACGAGCCCGACGGCCGCACCGGTCGTGGCCGCGCGCGACCGCCAGTCGGCCAGCCGGGACCAGGCAGCAGTGGCCTGGCGTCCGACACCGACCCCGACGGCGACCGGGACGAGCAGGCCGAGCCAGGCCCACCCCGGGTTGGTGCCGTCGGGCGGGAGGAGCCCGAGGGCCGGGATCATCGGGAGCAGTCCCGGCTGGGCGCCGCCGAGGCTCACGGTGCCGCCGGCGCTCACCTGGAAGCCGGGGCCGCAGAGCACGGCGAGCGCCCACACGAGCAGGTCGGGCAGGAAGAGCAGTTGGAGCAGCGTGAGCACGAGGGAGGCGAGCATCCCGGTGCCCAGCGCGGCGTAGAGACCCGAGACGGTCGACCAGCGGCCGACGAGTTGGACGAGGACGAGCAGGAGGGCCGCGCTCCCCAACCCGGCCAGCCCCCAGAGCGCCGGCCGGCCGGCTCGCGTGAGCCAGGTCGGGAGGCGTTCGGCGACCCACTCGTCCGGGTCGCGCGCCTGGTCGAGGAGCAGAGCGGTCACCGGCACCCCGAGGCTGGTGACGAGGCCACCGAGCGTCGGGCGAGCCGGCCCGGCGAGGGCGAGCAACGCGACCACGACCTGCGCGGCGGCATATCCGCCGAGGGCAAGGGGGGCCAGCCCGAGGGTGGGGCGGTCGGCGAGGGCTGCGGCCCGGCGCAGCGAATGCGCGACGAGCCACACAGCGCCGGCCCACCCGAGGACGGGGACCAGCGACACGCTCACCCCGTCGGCCCCGAAGCCGCCGCCGGAGACGAGCAACCAACAAGCGGCGGCGACCCCGACCGCGTGCGCCCACGAGGCGCCCGAGCCGGTGATGGCCCAGAGCGGGACGACGACGAGCATGCACGCGAGCAGGCCGAGCCCGACCGGGACCGCTCCGGCGAGCAGTCCACGCCAGCGCTGCTCCGGCGCGGCCCACGGCCAGTCGAAGGAGGCCGGTCGCCACCCTTCGACGAGGGCGCGCCGCGGCGACCCCACGGCGCCCCGGACGGTCGTGGCGGTGGCGCGGGCGCGCTCGAGCAGACTCACCCGTCCATGGTCCCCGAGGCACCCGGCACAACGGCGGAGGGCGCGCCGGTCGACCCGGCGCGCCCTCGTCGGAGGTCTGCGAACGGCCTACCTCGCCAGGCCCTGCATGATCTCGCGCATGAGCGCGGCGGTCTCCGAGGGGGTCTTGCCGACCTTGACCCCGGCCGCCTCGAGGGCGATCTTCTTGGCCTCTGCGGTGCCCGAGGAGCCCGTGACGATCGCGCCGGCGTGACCCATCGTCTTGCCCTCGGGGGCGGTGAATCCCGCGACATAGCCGACGACCGGCTTGGTCACGTGCTCCTTGATGTATGCCGCCGCGCGCTCCTCCGCGTCGCCGCCGATCTCGCCGATCATCACGATCGCATCCGTGTCGGGGTCGTCCTGGAAGGCCTGGAGGCAGTCGATGTGGGTGGTGCCGATGATCGGGTCGCCGCCGATCCCCACGCCGGTGGAGAAGCCGAAATCGCGCAGCTCGAACATCATCTGGTAGGTGAGCGTGCCCGACTTGGACACCAGGCCGATCCGGCCGGGGCCGGAGATGTCGGCGGGGATGATGCCGGCGTTTGACTGCCCGGGCGAGATGAGCCCCGGGCAGTTGGGGCCGATGAGCCGGGTCGTGCCGGCCTGCTGGGCGTAGGCGAAGAACTCGGCGGTGTCCTTGACGGCCACGCCCTCGGTGATGACGACGCAGAGCGGGATCGCCGCGTCGACGGCCTCGACGACCGCCGCCTTGGTGAACGGAGCCGGCACGAAGATCACCGAGACGTTCGCCCCGGTGGCTGCCATCGCCTCGGCGACCGTGCCGAAGACGGGGACGGTGACGCCGCCGGGGAAGTCGACCGTCGTGCCGGCCTTGCGCGGGTTGACGCCGCCGACTATCGCGGTGCCCGAGGCGAGCATCCGGGTCGTGTGCTTCATGCCCTCCGACCCGGTCATGCCCTGGACGATGACCTTGGAGTCGCGGTTGAGGAAGATCGCCATTGTCGTGAGTGTCCTTTGTCCTCTCGGTCCTGCGTCCGGGTCAGTCGGCCAACGAAGCGAGTTCGGCGACGCGGCGGGCCGCGCCGTCCATGGTGTCGACGCGCTCGAGCTGCGGCAGCGCGGCGCCGTCGAGGATGGCGCGCCCCTTCTCGGCGTTGTTGCCGTCGAGCCGCACGACGAGCGGCTTGGGCTGCTTGCCGTGGCCGGCGAGGATCTCGTAGGCCTTGACGATGCCGTCGGCCACCTGGTCGCACGCGGTGATGCCGCCGAAGACGTTGACGAAGACCGCCTTCACCTGGGCGTCCTCGAAGATCACGTCGAGGCCGTTGGCCATGACGGAGGCGTCGGCGCCGCCGCCGATGTCGAGGAAGTTGGCCGGGCGCGGATGTGTGCCGTCCTTGGCGGTGAACTCCTCGCCGGCATAGGCGACGACATCGAGGGTGGACATCACGAGGCCGGCACCGTTGCCGATGATCCCGATGTTGCCGTCGAGCTTCACGTAGTTGAGATTGAGGTCGGTCGCCATGATCTCCAGCGGGTCGGTGGCCGAGTGGTCGACGAGCGCCTCGTGGTCGGCGTGGCGGAAGGCGGCGTTGTTGTCGAGGGTGACCTTCCCGTCGAGGGCGATGATGCTCCCGTCGGCCGTCTTCACGAGCGGGTTGACCTCGACGAGGGTGGCGTCCTCGCCCACGTAGACGTCGCCGAGCTTGACGAGCACGTCGGCGACGGCGGCGGCGTCGGCCTCGGGGAAGCCCGCTTCGGAGACGATCCGCGCGGCCATGGCCGGATCGAGGCCGACGAGCGGGTCGACCTGCACCCGGGCGAGCTTGTCGGGGTGCTCGACGGCGAGGGTCTCGATGTCCATGCCCCCCTCGACGCTGCACATCGCGAGGTAGGAGCGGTTGGCCCGGTCGAGCAGGAGGCTGAAGTAATACTCCTGCGCGATCTGGGCACCCTGGGCGATCATCACCCGCTTGACGGTGTGGCCCTTGATGTCCATGCCGAGGATCTGCGCGGCCAGGGCCTGCGCCTCCTCGGGGGATCTGGCCACCTTGACACCCCCGGCCTTGCCGCGTCCGCCGGTCTTCACCTGCGCCTTGACGACGACGACGCCCCCGCTCTTGGGACCGATCCGCTCGGCGGCGGCCCGGGCCTGTTCGGGCGTCTCGGCCACCTCCCCGGCCAGCACGGGCACACCGTGCGCCTCGAACATGTCACGTGCCTGGTACTCGTACAGATCCACGGGCGTCCGTCCTCGTCGTCGAAGTGAGGTGACCGGTGCAAACGGCGATCGCCGCCGACCTCGACGTCCGCGGCATCTCGGAATCTAGTGCACCGCTCGGACCCCACCTGCCCCCCGGGAGCCCCGCGAGACCAATCTCACCAGCGCCCGGTCAGCGGACGGTGACCCCCTGGCCGGCCGGCACGAGAAGCACCCAGACCGGGCCGGTGGCGAGGGCGAGCTGCTCACCGGAGGCGCTCGTGAACGTGGTCGGCGCGGAGCGCGCGGAGCGCGACCACGTGCCGGTCCAGGACCGGCCGTCCCGCAGGAGGGTGACCGGCCCCGAGCCGACGACTTCGACGACGGGGGTGTGCGCCCCGTTGACGTCCTGGTTGGCCGACAGGTGGGTGCGGACGGTCTGGACGATCACCGAGGCCGCCCCCACGCGCACGCCGGCCGCAGTCGTCTCGGAGCGGCCGTCGGTCGTCACGAGGTAGCGCTGGGTGCCCGCGTCCCAGGTGAGGCCCACCGAGGCGGCGGAGTATGCCGTGCTCACGCTTGTCCCCGAGGCACCCCCGGCCGGCGCCGGTCCGAAGCGCAGGCCCACGTCGCCCGGAGGGACACTGCCGCCGGCACGGGCGAGCAACTGGGTCGGCGACCCGATGACGTTGTAGGGCGAGGGACGCGAGCGATCACGCCGGTAGCCCGCCGGGTTGGCGTCGAAGGAGAGGTTGACCTGTTGCCCCTTGGCGACGGCGGCGAGAGTGATCGCGGAGCCGCCGGAGAAGGCGAAGGCGACCCGCCCGTAGTTGCCGAGCAGGTCGACGTCGGATTCCCGGGCGCTGCGCACCGGTCCGACCTCGGCGGGCATCGTCGTGAAGACGGCGAGCAGCCGGGTGAGGCCGGCCTCCACCGGTTCGACGTAGACGACTGCGGCCGAGTCAAGCCCGATCCGGGGCCGAGCGGGGCCTGTGTTGTCGATCTTCACCGCGAGCACCGGACCACCGCCGAGCGGGGTGAGCGCCGGCGTGGCCGGTACGTCGGCGGTCGAGGCAGTCGGCGAGGCCGAGGGCGTGCTCGAGGTCACCGCGGTCGTGGGCGCAGGGGCCGGCGCAGGGGCCGAGCTGCACGCACCGAACGACAGCGCCGTCGGCAGCACGAGCGCCGCGAGCGCACGCAGACCGCGCCGCGCGCGGCCCGGGGATCCGCGACGGGCCACCGAGGGGGCGCCCGAGGGGGCCGAGCAGTCGGTGGCGGTGGGGGGCTGCGGCATACCTCGACCCTAGCCCGCGGGCGGCGACGTGATCGGGACCACGAGATTGGGGAGGACCAGACCGGAGGACCAGACCGGAAGACCGCGGTGGGCAGGAGGGGAGGTGCTGTGGTTGTGGGGCCACGGCCGAAGCCGTGACCCCACAACCACGCGTCGCAAACAGGGCACTGATCAGGTCAGTGAGCGCCGTTGCCAGCGCGAGAGCTTCCTCGGGATGCGGGAGTGCCGAGGGCCCATCCACCTATTTTCGACTTGACGGGCCGGCGCCTGGGGGGAGAGGTGTCGACGACGTCTGATGACAATCATGGGGGGTCCGACGAGGTGGTTGGGCCACTCCGAGGGTTTCCTTACCAAGTTTTTAAGGTCGCCCCACGGGCGCGGCGAATTGTCCACGTTCGGGGGTGAGAATGCCCGATTCGCCCAGTGCGGTGGGAGGGTTCGGTCCGCTCAGTGTGCGTGGACGTGCCCGCGCACCCAGTCGACGATCTCGTGGGTCGTCGCGCCCGGCGTGAAGACCTTGGCGACGCCGAGCTTCTCGAGCTCGGGGATGTCCGCTTCGGGGATGATGCCGCCGCCGAAGACGACGATGTCGGCAGCGTCGCGTTGACGCAGCAACTCGAGGACCCGGGTGAACAGCGTCATGTGTGCCCCGGAGAGGACCGACAGACCGACACCGTCGGCGTCCTCCTGGATGGAGGCCTCGACGATCTGCTCGGGGGTCTGGTGCAGGCCGGTGTAGACGACCTCCATCCCCGCGTCACGCAACGCGCGGGCGACCACCTTCGCGCCCCGGTCGTGTCCGTCAAGACCCGGCTTGGCCACGACGATCCGCAACGGTGCATCAGTCATGCGCGCCACTCTAGCGAAGGGGCCGCTGCGGACCTCGGGTCCCGTGGCGCAGCCCACGTCCCCTGTGGCTTCGGTCACAACGGTTGCGATCGCGCGTGCGGGGCGACCGCGGCTTCACGCCGCGAGCTGCTCGCCTGTGGACGACGGGTTTGGCATAACGATTGCATCACGGTAGCCTCTCCGGCGGCCCCCAACCGGTCTTCCACGACCCCGGGGCCGATCAGGACATCGAGTCGAACGAAACGGGTGGACGTGGCGAACAGCAAGTACCGCGGGAGGCATCGCACCGGTCGCCGTAGTGCGCTCACCCCGCGCCTGCTCGGTGCCGGCCTGGCCGTCCCCACGACCGCCACGGTGGTCGTCGCGGCGATGTCCTCCGGTGGGGCGGGTGCCACCGTGGCGATCGCCAGCCACGCCACGACCGACAGCCTCGACGCCGACCGGGTCGAGCTCGCCGGACTCAAGGCCGGCAGCGTGCAAGCGTTGGAGACCGGCGTCGCCGACCGGGCAGCCCGCGGCAGCGAACGCCAGCGCCTCGACATGCTCACGGCGGAGAACGCCCGCCGCGCGGCGGCCGAGGCCGCGCTCAGCGCGTCCGACCAGGTCGTCGAGGTCAAGGCGACCAATCCCGCCCCGGTCGCCGCGGGCGCCACCACCGCACCCAAGAGCGTGGGATCGCACGCGTGGGTGCGCCCGGTCGACCGATACGTGCTCACCTCCCTCTACGGATACCGCTGGGGGGTGCTGCACCCGGCCGACGACCTTGCCTGCCCGGTCGGGACCCCGGTCAAGGCCATGTCCAGCGGCGTCGTCATCCTCGCCGGGTGGTCCGGCGGCTACGGCTACAAGGTCGAGATCCGCTACTGGGACGGCACGGTCTCCTGGTACGCGCACAACAGCAGACTCAAGGTCAAGGTCGGCGACACGGTCGCGCCCGGTCAGGTCGTGGCGCTGTCCGGCAACACCGGTCACTCGACCGGCCCGCACGTCCACCTGGAGATCCACCTCAAGGGGGGCGCGGCCATCAACCCGTTGGGCTGGTTCCGGTCCAAGGGCATCCCGCTGTGACCCGCTGAGCGACCGGTGTCGCCCGAGCCGCTAGCGTGGCCGGTCGTGGATCGTCCTCTGGCCGTCCGATCGATCACCGCGCGGGAACATGCCGCCGTCCTGGCCGCCCAGCCGTCCGCGAGCTTCCTGCAGACCCCGGGCTGGGGTCGCCTCAAGTCCGACTGGTCCGCCGAGTCGGTCGGCTGGTATGCCGCGGGGGCACCGGAATCGCTCGTCGGCGCGGCTCTCGTGCTCTATCGGCAGATCCCGCGACTGCCACGCTACCTCGCCTACGTCCCCGAAGGTCCGGTCCTCGACTGGACCCGACCGGATGCCCTCACGGCGATCACGGCGCTCGCCGAGCACGTCCGCGCCCGGGGTGCCTTCGCCCTGCGCCTCGGCCCACCGGTGCCCCGGCGACGCTGGCGCGCCGAGACGGTCAAGCAGGCGATCGCCGACCCGCAGGTCCGCACGTTGAACGACGTGACCCCGGATGTCGCCGAACCCGTCGGCGAGGCACTCGCGCAGGGTTTGGCCGCCGCGGGCTTCCACCGGGTGGGCGAGGGCCCGGGATTCGCCGCGGGGCAACCGCATTTCGTCTTCCAGATGCCGCTTGCCGGACGCACCGAGGCCGATCTGCTCGCGGGGATGAACCAGTTGTGGCGACGGTCGATCAAGAAGTCGGTGACCGCCGGGGTGGAGGTCTCCCGGGGTGGGGTCGAGGATCTCGCCGACTTCCATCGGATCTACGCCGAGACGGCGGCGCGTGACGGTTTCCTGCCCCGGCCCGTCGACTACTTCCGCCGGATGTTCGCCGAACTGCAGGCCGACCTGCCCGACTCGATCCGGCTCTACCTGGCTCGACACGAGGGGGATCTCGTTGCCGCGGGCATCTGGGTCCGCGTCGGGCGACATTCCTGGTACGCCTACGGCGCCTCCACGACGCTCAAGCGGGAAGTGCAGGGCTCGACCGCGATGCAGTGGCAGATGATGCGCGACGCACTGGCCGCCGAGGCGGACGTCTACGACCTGCGTGGGATCACCGACACCGTCGACGAGCACGATCCGCTCATGGGTCTGGTCCGGTTCAAACTCGGCACCGGCGGCGAGGCGGTCGAATACGTCGGCGAGTGGGACCTCCCGGTTCGCCCACTCACCTACCGGGCCTTCGAGCTGGCCCAGCGGATCCGGCGATGAGCCTCGTCCTGCACGTGGACGCGCCTCGGTGGCGGGCCCACCTGGACGCGACGGTCGTGGCATACGAGGGCGCGCTCGTGCCCGTCGTCAAGGGCGGGGGTTACGGCCTGGGCGAGGACCTGCTTCTCGCCGAGGCGGGACGGCTGCGCGGGCGCGGCGTCGGGCAGGTGGCGGTCGGCACCTACGACGAGGCCGGTCGGGCCCTCGGCCGTGGGGGCCCCCTCGCCGACCTGCTCGTCCTCGAGCCCTATCGGGCGGCGCTCGCGGACGGATATCCCGTGCTCGACTCGAGCGCGCTCGTGCACACCGTGAGCGACGGCGCGGACCTCGCCGACCTGCTCGGTCGGGTATCGGCGCCGCGCATCCTCCTCGAGGGACTCACCTCGCTCAATCGCCACGGTATGCCGGCCGCCCAGGTCGGCGCGCTCGCTGCGGCGGCGGGGTCGGCCACCGTCGAGGGGCTCGCCCTGCATCTGCCGCTCGGCACCGGCAACGAGGCCGAGGTCCAGTCCTGGCTCACCGCGGTGCCCTCGATCGCCCGGGTCTACGTCTCGCACGTGACCCCCGATCAGCTGCACCGCCTGCGGGCCGCCAATCCGGGCCGCGACCTGCGGGCGCGGGTCGGGACCGCCCTGTGGCTCGGGGCCGAGGGTGCCCTCGATGTCCGCGCTCACGTCCTGGACGTCCGCGCGGTCCAGGCGGGCGATCGGGCCGGCTACTGGCGTCGGCGTCTGCATGGCGGCCATCTGCTCGTCGTCTCCGGCGGCACGGCCCACGGCGTCGCTCTCGCCGCCCCGGCCGCGGCCGGGCGCCTGCGCCAGCGCGCCACGGTGCTCGCCGAGGCCGTGCTCGAGTCGGCGGGACGGGTGCGTTCCCCGTTCCTGGTGGGCGGGCGCCACGCATGGTTTGTCGAACCCCCGCACATGCAGGTGAGCCTGATCGAGCTACCCCCGGGAACGACACCACCGCGGGTGGGTGACCCGGTGCCCGTCCGGGTGCGCACGACGACCTTGCACGCCGACGCGGTCGTGCTCGACGGGGACGACCCCGACGCGGGCGACGACGATCCCGCTCAGAGCTTCTCGACCGGGGCATAACGCAGGAGCAGCCGCTTGACCCCGTGCGTGCCGCCGAAGTCGACATGCGCGAGCGCACGCTCCCCCTCGCCCTCGACCCGCAGGACGGTGCCCAGGCCGAAGGCGTCGTGGCTCACCCGGTCGCCCGCGGCGAGCGCGAGCACGGCCCGGTTGCCGGGCGAACGCACTCCCGGCCGGGCGGCAAGCGTGGCCACGGCAGGCTCGCTCGCCCGACGCCCGAACCGGGCGGTGTCGGAGGCGGCGGTCGCGCGCTCCCAGTCGACCAGTCCGGCCGGGATCTCGTCGAGGAACCGCGAGCCCGGGTAATACTGCGGCTGCCCCCAGGCCGACCGCACGGCCGACCGGGACACGTGCAGGCGTTCCCGCGCCCGGGTGATGCCGACGTAGGCGAGCCGCCGCTCCTCCTCGAGTTCCTTGGGGTCCCCGAGCGAGCGCAGATGCGGGAAGGTCCCGTCCTCGAGGCCGGTGAGGAAGACCACGGGGAACTCCAGGCCCTTGGCGGTGTGCAGGGTCATGAGGGTGACCACCCCGCCCTGGGCCGCCTGGTCGGCGGTGGGATCGTCGGTCGAATCCGAGGCATCCGCGGCGACCGCGTCGGGGATCTCGTCGGCATCGGCGACGAGCGAGACCTGTTCGAGGAAATCCTCCAGGCTCGCCGGCTCGCCCGTCTCGGCGCGGCCCTCGTCGAATTCCTGTGCCACGGCGAGAAGCTCGGCGAGGTTCTCGACCCGGGTCTCGTCCTGGGGGTCGGGGCTCGCCCGCAACTCGGCGAGGTAGCCGCTCTGCTCCAACACCGCCTCGAGCAACCCGGCGACCCCCGAACCTCCCTCGAAGACCGTGCGCAGGTCCTCGAGCAGCTTCGTGAACGCGCCGATGGCCGCGACCGAGCGGGTGGCGATGCCGGGGGCGTCGGCCGCCCGGCCGAGTGCCGCGACGAAGGGGATGCGCTCCCGGTCGGCGAGCTGCGCGACACAGGCCTCCGCGCGTTCGCCGATGCCCCGGCGCGGGACGTTGAGGATGCGCCGGAGGTTGACCGAGTCGGTGGGATTGGAGATCACCCGCAGATAGGCGAGGGCGTCCTTGACCTCCTTGCGCTCGTAGAACCGGGTTCCGCCGACGACCTTGTAGGGGATCCCGACCCGGACGAAGACCTCCTCGACGGCCCGGCTCTGCGCATTGGTGCGATAGAAGACCGCGACGTCGCGCGGGAGCACCCCGTGCTCGTCGCCCAAGCGGTCGATCGAACGGGCGACGAAGGACGCCTCGTCGTGTTCGTTGTCGGCGACGTAGCCGACGATCGTGGCCCCGTCGCCGGCGTCGGACCACAGGTTCTTGGGCCGACGGTCGGGGTTGCGGGCGATGACCGCGTTGGCCGCCCGCAGAATGTTCTGGGTCGAGCGGTAGTTCTGCTCGAGCAGGATCGTGCGCGCGTCGGGATAGTCCTGCTCGAACTCGACGATGTTGCGGATGCTCGCCCCGCGGAAGGCATAGATCGACTGGTCGGCGTCGCCGACGACGACCAACTCCGCGGGCGGGATCGGGTGTGCCGCCCCACTCGCCGGGCCGCTGACGGCTGAACTCGACTGGCCCGACGCCTGCTTCGCTGCGGGACTCGCTGACGGGCCGACGGAACTCGATTGTCGGCCCTGCGCGCTCGCCCCTCCGGGACTCGCTGACGGGCCGACGAGCTCACGCACCAACTGGTACTGCGCGTGGTTGGTGTCCTGGTATTCGTCGACGAGGACGTGTCGGAACCGACGCCGGTAATGCTCCGCGACGTCGGGAAAGGCCTGCAGGAGATGGACGGTCGTCATGATGAGGTCGTCGAAGTCCAGCGCGTTGGCCTGCCGCAGCCGGCGCTGGTATGCCGCGTAGGCCTGGGCGACGATCCGCTCGTGATGGGTGCCGCCCGAGTCCTGCGACACCCGCCGGGCATAGGTCTCCTCGTCGATCAGCTCGTTCTTGAGGTTGGACACCTGGTGGGAGAAGGACCGCGCCGGATAGCGCTTGGGGTCGAGGTCGAGGTCGCGCAGGACCATGCTCATGAGCCGCTGGCTGTCGGCCGCGTCGTAGATGGAGAAACTCGACCGCAGCCCGAGCGTGGTCGACTCGCGGCGCAGGATCCGCACGCAGGCCGCGTGGAAGGTCATCACCCACATCGCCCGGGCCCGTCCGCCGACAAGCCCCTCGACCCGCTCGCGCATCTCGGCGGCCGCCTTGTTGGTGAACGTGATCGCGAGGATCTGCCCCGGCGCGACGCCCCGCTCGGCGAGCAGGTAGGCGATTCGGTGGGTGAGGACCCGCGTCTTGCCCGAGCCGGCCCCGGCGACGATGAGCAGCGGGCTGCCTTCGTGGACGACCGCCGCCCGCTGCTGGGCATTGAGCCCGGCGAGCAGTGCCTCGGTGTCCCGCCGCAACCCGGTATGCCGCCCACCCTCGCCACCGGGGGCGGGCCCGTCGAGCCGGGCCCAGAGCGGCACGCCCGCGTCGTCGACCTCGGACGGATCGGCGCTCGGGTGGACGTCGGCGAGGGACGCGGCGTGCGGATGGGCACGGGCGGAACGGGGCGCGCCGGAGCCCCGCTCCCCGCCGTCGGTGAGCCCCAGGTCGTCGAAGAGCGTGGCCATCTCGGCGTCAACCCTATGCGCTCCGTGCGACACCCCCGTGCCGTCGTCCCCCGCCGTAGCCTTGCCCGCATGACCAGCGCACGCGCCCTGCGAGTGACCACGTCCGGCGGACCCGACGTGCTCGCCGTCCAGACCGTCGACGTACCCGCACCCGGGCCCGGCGAGGCCCGGGTGCGCGTGGCCGCCGCGGGGGTGAACTTCATCGACGTCTACCAGCGCCAGGGCATCTATCCCTTGCCGACCCCCTTCACCGTCGGCATGGAGGGCGCCGGGATCGTCGAGTCGCTCGGGCCGGACTGCCCGCCCGACAGCCCCGGCGTGGGCAGCCGGGTCGCCTGGGCGATGACCGGCGGAGCGGACGCCGAGCTCGCCCTGGTCCCGGCGGCCTCGCTCGTCGCCGTACCCGACGGCGTCGCCCTCGACGAGGCGGCCGCGGCGATGCTCCAGGGGATGACCGCACACTTCCTCACGACGAGCGTGTATGCCGTCTCCCCCGACTCCACGGTCCTCGTCCACGCCGCCGCGGGTGGGGTCGGCCAGTGGCTCGTCCAGTTCGCCGCGAGCGCGGGGGCCACGGTCGTCGGCACCGCCGGCACGGCCGACAAGCGGGCCAAGGCGGCCGCGCTCGGGGCCGCCCACGTGCTCGACTACGCGGCATACGACACGGCCGAGACGCTCGCGGAGGCGGTCCGCGAAGCGAACGGCGGGCTCGGGGTGCACGTCGCCTACGACGGGGTGGGGAGGGCGACCTTCGACGCCTCGCTCGCATCGCTGCGCCCGCGGGGCCTGCTCGCGCTGTTCGGCGGGTCGAGCGGTCAGGTGCCGCCGTTCGACCTCCAACGGCTCAACGCCGGCGGGTCGCTGTTCGTCACCCGGCCGACCCTCGCCCACTACCTGGCCGACCGCGCCGAGTTGCTCTGGCGGGCCGGCGCGGTCTTCGAGGCCCTGCGGTCGGGTCGGGTGCGACTGGAGATCGGCGGCCGATATCCGCTCACCGACGCGGCCGCGGCCTACGCGGCGCTCGAGGGTCGCGCCTCGAGCGGCAAGCTCGTCCTCATGGTCGGGGACCTCGGATGAACAACCTCGACGTGCGACGCGACGGGCCGGTCACGACGATCACCCTCACCCGGCCGGAGAAACGCAACGCCCTCTCCGCCGAGATGATGACCGACCTGCTCGGCGCGTTCGAGGCCGCGGGCGCCTCCGATACCCTCGCGGTCGTCCTCGCCGCGCAGGGCCCGGTGTTCTCGGCCGGCCACAACTTCGGCGATATGGCCGGGGCCGACCTGCGCGCGGCCCGTGAGTTGTTCCTCCTGTGCACCCGGATGATGGACACGATCCAGGCCATCCCCCAGCCGGTCGTCGCCAAGGTCCACGCGCTCGCCACTGCCGCCGGCTGCCAGCTCGTCGCCTCGTGCGATCTCGCCGTCGCCGCCGACACGGCGGGCTTCGCGCTCCCCGGCGGCAAGGCCGGGCTGTTCTGCCACACGCCGCTCGTCGCGGTCGCCCGCAATGTCGGCCGCAAGCGGGCCCTCGAGCTCGCCCTGAGCGGCGACGTGATCGACGCTGCGACCGCCGCCGAGTGGGGGCTGGTCAACCGGGTCGTGCCCGCGGCCGAGCTCGACGCGGCCGTCGCCGAGCTCGTCGCCCGGGTCACCCGCGGCAGCGCGCAGGGCCGGTCCCTGGGTAAGCACACCTTCTACGCCCAGGTCGAGCTCGAGCAGTCCCGGGCCTACGACCTGGCGATCGAGGTGATGGCGGCCGCGGCGCTCACGCCCGACGCCCAGGAAGGCATCCGGGCCTTCCTCGACAAGCGCCCCGCGGCATACACCTCGCGGCCCTGAAGGCTCAGCTGTAGGAGCGCCAGAGCACCGCGACGAGCACGTTGAGGATCGCGAGGTATGCCGCCGCGTTCACTCCCGTCGCCACCGCACCGGCTGCGGCAGTCGCCCCAGCCCTGCCCGAGGCCCCGCCCACCGCCGCCTTGCGCTGACGGGCGTTGGCGATCTCGACGAGCACGAGCACGACGAGCGCGACGAGGAGCTTGACCCCGAGCTTGGCGTTGTTTGGCGGGTCGTCCTTGTCCATCGAGGCCAGGCCGGCGAGCACGATGCCCGTGACGAGTTGCGTCCGGGCACCCCAGAGGATCGCCGGGATGACCCGCGCATCGGACCGCACGGCGAGCCAACCGCCGACGATCGCGGCCATGCCGAGCAGGTGCAGGACGACGACGATCTCGTTGAACAGCTTCACCGGACCACCCTAGCGGCCCCTCGGGCCGCAACCCGGGAGGGCACCCACCGGGACCAGCGGCGGCAACAGGCCGTCTGCAGGCAGAGTAGACCGATCCAATTAAGGGCTCATCAACCGTCCGATAAGTCCGTCTCGTCCGGGTATGGGTATTCTCACCGTCCCTCACCTCCTTCACTTGGGCCCTCTCCTCATACCGTCGGGGGTATGCGCGATCTCGTCCCGCGCATCTCCCCTGAAAGGAGACGAGGCCATGAACGTGAGTACCCACCGCAGGTTGTTGCTCGGGATCGTCGCAGCCGTCGCGATCGGCGTCGGCAGCGCCACGACCCCGTCCTCGGCGGCCGTCCCGCCGGAGACGCTGGCCGCGGTCAGCGCCACCTCGTTGGTCCAGCACCCGGGCAAGATCCTTGCCGGCAACTGCTTCCAGTGCCACGGCACCAACGGGATCAACGGGCAATTCGACTCGTTGGCAGGCGAGTCCGCCACCGAGCTCTACCAGGAGCTCAAGGAGATGCAGCGCAAGACCGACGGTGACGAGGCGATCATGAAGGTCCACGCACTCGGCTACACCGACGCCCAACTGCAACTCATCGCGGCATACTTCGCCGCCGTGACGGGACGGTGAGGACGATGACCCCGCACCTGTCCCGCCGTTCGTTCGTCGGTCTCGTGGGTGCGACCGGAGCCGTCGCCGCCGTAGGTCGCGGGCTCACCGGCGAGCCCACCCTCGCGGCCGCCGCCGACCCGGTCCCCACCACAGGGGTATCCGGCCGGGTCGTCGTCGTCGGCGGCGGCATGGGTGGCACCTCGGTCGCGCGCTACCTGCGGATGTGGGGGGGCACCGGGTTGCAGGTGACGCTCGTCGAGCCCAACGCGGCATACACGAGCAACATCATGAGCAACATGGTGCTCACCGGGCAGCGGACCCTCACCTCGCTGCAGTACTCGTATGCCGCGCTCAAGAGCACCTACGGCGTCGACGTCAAGGCCACCTCGGCGAAGGCCCTGGACCCCTCCGCCAAGACGGTCCTGCTCGGCGACAACACGAGCATTCCCTACGACCGGGTCGTGCTGGCGCCGGGGATCGTCTTCGACGCCCTGCCCGGGCTGACCACCGCGGACTACGACACGCGATTCCCGCACGCCTGGCAGGCCGGCCCCCAGACGACACTGCTGCGCACCCAGCTGCAGGCGATGAAGCCGGGCGGCACCGTCGTCATGACGATCCCCAAGGCCCCCTACCGCTGCCCGCCCGGCCCCTATGAGCGGGCCTGCCTCATCGCCGATTGGGTGAAGAAGAACAAGCCCGGCGGCAAGGTCCTCGTGCTCGACGCCAACCCGGGCGTCACCGCCGAACCGATCGCCTTCACCGAGGCGTTCACGAAGATCCACGCCGGGACGATCACCTACGTTGCGAACGCCGCCGTCGACCACGTCGACGTCGCGACGAGGCAGGTCTTCTACACCGTCGGCGGTGCCACCAGCCCCAGTTCGGCGACCTTCGACGTGTTCAACCCGATCCCGCCGCACCGGGCCGGGAGGATTGCCCAGGACGCCGGGCTCGTCCCTGCCGGAGGCCGCTGGGTCGGCGTCGACGTGCTCAGCTACGAGGTGCCCAGCTCTCCCGGCGTGCACGTGATCGGCGACGCCATCGGCACGACCCAGCCCAAGTCGGGCCACATGGCCAACGCCCAGGCGAAGGTGGCCGCCGACGCCATCGTCCGCCTGTTCGGCGGCCGAGCCCTCGATCCGGCTCCCGCCACGAGCAGCGCCTGCTACTCGCCGATCACCATGAGCACCGCCTCCTGGTTGACCGCGGTCTTCCACTACGACCCGGCCACGAGGACGATGCAGGTGAAGAGCATCGGCGAGGCCCCGGCGATCACCAGGGGCAACTTCTCGCAGATGAACAAGTGGTTCACCGGCCTCATGGCCGACACCTTCAAGTAGGGCACCACGATGACGACGGTGACCCTCCCCCTCGCGGCCCTGGCCGGGCTCGTCTCGTTCGCCTCGCCGTGCTTCCTGCCCGTGGTCCCCGCCGTCCTGGCGTCGATCGTGGGTGGCGAGGCGCGGGCCGGCCGGACACGTGCGGCCAGCCTCGCGCTCGCGTTCGTCGGAGGGTTCACCGTCGTCTTCGTCGCCATGTGGGCCTCGTTGGGGACAGTGGGAGCGCTGCTCGGCGAGCACCGGGCAACCCTGCGGGTCCTTGCCGGGGTCGTGCTCGTCGCCCTCGGCCTGCAGGTCGCCGGGCTGCTGCGCCTGCCGCTGCTCGAGCGGCAGGTCCGGGCCCTCGAGTCGTTGCCCGGCAACGAGACCCGCGCGCCGAGCCATCGACGCGCACTCCTGCTCGGCCTCGCCTTCGCCGCCGGGTGGACCCCCTGCATCGGGCCGATCCTCGGTGCGGTGGTCGGCGTCGCAGCGACCGGGGACGCACCGATCGAGGGGCTGGCGCTGCTGCTCGCCTATTCCCTCGGGCTCGGCCTGCCGCTCGTGCTCGTCGCGCTCGGGGCCGACAGCGTTCGGCGCCGGTTCTCCGGCCTGCGCCGCCACCAGCACGCCGTGTCCGTGCTCACCGGCGCCGCCATCGCCCTCACCGGCCTCGCGCTGGCCACCGACCTGCTCAGCAGGGTCGGCGGACTTTTGCCGGCGCTCGTCGTGTGACCGCTACCCCTGGAGAGACAGTGATGACGACCCGGACGACCACCGCGCGACGGTCCCCGACGCCCGCCCCGGCGAGGCGACGCCCCGGCCTGGGGGTCTGGCGGGCGCTCACCGCCAAGTCCAGCGCGATCGGACTCATCCTCGCGCTGGGCATCCTCACCCTCGCCGGGACCCTGCTACCGCAGCTGCCCGACGCCGCCCGGGAGGACCCGGTCGCCCTGGCCGACTGGCTCGCCGAGGTCCGACCGCGGCTCGGCTCCTTCACCGACCCGCTGCTGCGGTTGCGGTTGCTCGACGTCTTCCACTCGCCGCTGTTCGCCACCGTCGCTGGGCTGCTCGCGCTCAGCACGCTTGCCTGCACGGTCAACCGCACACCCGCCATCTGGCGGTCGGTCGCCGGCCCCCGGCGGGACCAGGGCGAGCTCGCCGCCAGCCATGGCGTCGGTCATCGACACCTCGTGCTCGCCGCCCCGGTCGAGCACGTCGAGGCGGTGCTGGACCGGTCGCTGCGGGCCGGACGCTATCGGATCCTGCCGGCCAGCCCCGACACGCAGGCCCGCACGGTCTACGCCGACCGCTTCCGGTATGCCGCCCTGGCCACCCTCGTCGCGCACGCCGGGCTCGTCATCGTGCTCACCGGTGTCGCCGTCTCCTCACTCGTCGGCTTCCGGGACACCGAGATGCCGATCGTCGTCGGCGAGGACCACCCGGTAGGTCACGGCACAGGGCTCACCGTCCGGGCCGAGTCGTTCACCGACTCCTACCACGACGACGGGACGCCCAAGGACTACGCGAGCGACCTCACCCTCACCGACGCCACCGGCGCCGTGGTGGCCGCCGACACGGTCCGGGTCAACGACCCGCTGCGCTACCAGGGCATCGCGATCTACCAGGCGACCTACGGGGTCGCGGCTCACCTGCGGATCGCCGACGCGGCCGGCAGCCTGCTCGCCGACCGCGGTGTACCCCTGCGCTGGAGCTCCGACGGGGGCGCACATGCCGTCGGCGTGCTCGACCTGCCCGCCGCCGGGCGCCGGATGGCGGTCGTCGCCCCCGCCTCCGGACGACCCGACCCGAGCATCCCGGCCGGCACCGTCCGGCTGTTCGTCTATGCCGCAGACGGCACGACTGCGCTCGGCACGGAACTGCTGCACACCGGCGCGCCGGCACAGGTGGGCGGGATCATCGTCACCTTCGTGCGCGAACGCCAGTTCACCGGCGTGTCCATCGCCCACGATCCGGCGGCCGGCTGGGTGTGGCTCGGTGCCTTGCTGCTCGTCGTGGGCATGGTCGTCACCTTCTCCTTGCGGCCTCGACGGGTCTGGGCTCGGATCGCCGCCGCGCCGGAGGGTGGCGCCAGTGTCGACCTGGCCGCCCCCGGTCGCCACGAACACGCATCAGCCCACCTCGACGACCTGGTCGAGGAGCTCACCCGCGCCATGGCCACACACCGATCACCCGACTCCGATGCGGCCACCACGACCGCACGCCCCCGTTGACGGAAGGAGCGACCATGCTCGCGCTCTCCCAGCTGTTCGTCGCCGCCGGTGCGATCCTCGTCGTCGTCGCCCTGGCCGCCACCGTTCTCGTCCTGGTCACCACCCGCGCGCGGCTGGTGACCGCCCAGCCGACGCTCGTCGGCGCGGGCGCACCCGTCCCGCGGGACTCGGCCCGGCCGGACGAACCGGCCGAGGGCCCCGTCTCCGACGGCTCACCGGCCCGTGCGTGGTACGCGAGGCTCACCATCCGGCTGGCGCTGCTCGCCCTCACCGGGGCGTTGGTGGCCCGTGGCATCGCGGTCGGGCACGGCCCGTTCGCCAACCAGTACGAGTTCGCCGTCGCCTTCGCGTGGGGGATGCTCGCGGCATACACGTATGCCGCGTGGCGCGACGAGCGTGGCACGCGGGCACTCGGCGTGGTCGTGCTCCCGCTCGTGCTCGCCGCGCTCCTCTATGCGACGACGACCGGCGGACCCGCCGGCCCACTGGTCCCGGCGCTGCAGCACAACCTCTTGCTCACCGTGCACGTCTTCTCCGCGATCCTGGCCTACGGAGCGGCCGGAGTGGCCTGTGCCGCAGCCGCGCTGCACCTCACGCTGCCGCGGCTGGGCCGCGGCACCCGGTCGGCATCCACCTGGTTGCCGACCGAGCGCCGGCTCGACACGGTGGGCTATCGCGCGGTCGCCCTTGCCTTCCCGCTCATGACGGTAATGCTCGTCCTCGGCTCCGTGTGGGCCGAGCGTGCGTGGGGGACCTTCTGGAGTTGGGACCCCAAGGAGACTGCCGCGCTGGTCACGTGGCTCATCTACGGTGCCTACCTGCACGCCCGGGTGGCGCGCGGCTGGCGCGGCCGACGCGCCTCGTGGCTGCTCGTCCTCGGCTTCGCCGCGGTCGTCTTCACCTACCTCGGCAACCACTTCCTCGGCGGACTGCACAGCTATGCCTGACCGGCGGGGCCGACTCGTTGCACTGACTGCCACCTTGCTGCTCGTTCTCGGCGCTGCCCTGCTGCTGGCTCGACCCTTCGGCGACTCCGACAGCGCGACCACCGACGGTGGTCGACGGCCCGTCGTCGGGGAGCAAGTGGGCGACTTCGCGGCCCCGGACGTCGACGGCCGCGCCGTGTCGCTCTCCGCGCTGCGCGGTCGCCCGGTGTGGCTCACGTTCGGTGCGACCTGGTGCGCGCCGTGCCGAGTCGAGGCACCCGACCTGCAGGCGGCATACACGGACGGCCGCGGCGCCGGCCTGGCTCTCGTCGCGGTCTACCAGGGGGAGTCGGCGACGACGGTCCGCGACTTCGCCACGACCCTCGGCCTGGACTACACCCACGTGCCCGACCCCGGAGCCCGGGTGACCACGGCATACCGCGTGGTCGGCCTACCCACGCACGTCTTCGTCGACCGCCAGGGTGCCGTGCGCGCCATCGACGCCGGTGTCCTCGCGCCCGAGCTCATCAAGGCCAGGATCGCCGAGATCGGCGGCTGAACCCGGGCCGACGGGACCCTTGGCTACAGTCGGGGCATGTCCGCCCCGGCCCGCCTCGACGTCGTGGCCGCGCCGGTGGTCAACCACGCCATGGCACACAATGGGATTCGGGTGCTCCATCGGGTCACGGTGAGCCTGCCGCCGGAGCCCGCCGCGGCGTCGCTGCGTGACCTACGGCTGAGCGCGCGGCTCGTCGACGACCAAGGCCACCCCCTCACGCTGCCGTGGAGCCATCAGATCGACCAGCTCGATTCCGGCGACCAGGTCGTCCTCGACGATCCGCCGCTGCGACTGGACGCCGCCGCCATGGCGGGGCTCACCGAGGCGACCCAGGGCGACCTGTCCGTGACCCTCACGGGCGCGGGCGAGCCGGTCGTCCGGGTGCACGCCGCTGTCCGTGTCCTGGCCGCCCGGCAGTGGCTCGTCGATCCCGACGCCCCGCTGCTCTCGCTCGAACTGTTGGCCGCGTTCGTCCAGCCCAACCACCCTGCGCTCGGTCCACTCGTCGGCCGGGCCGCCGCGCTACTGGAACGCGAGACCGGTTCCGGGTCGCTCGCGGTCACCCACGTGAGCCCCGGGCGAGTCGACGCGATCGTCGAGGCGCTGTGCGGCGCGATCGTCGACGCGGGGATCTTCTACGCCGAGCCGCCGGCCTCGTGGGGCTACGGGCAACAGGTGCGCACACCTGGTGACGTGCTCGAGCACCACGTCGGCACCTGCCTGGACACGACGGTGTTGCTCGCCTCCGCGCTCGAACACGTGGGGATCCACCCGGTGCTGTGGCTCGCCCGGGGGCACGCCTTCGCCGGCTACTGGCGCACCGATTCCGCTGCGCTGCCGGACGCGGCGAGCCTCGTGGTCGCCGACGCCGTCAACGCCGTCGGTCTGGGCTACCTCGGGCTCGTCGAGACGACGCTGCTCACCCGCGAGCGCCGGCCCCCGCGCGACCTGTTCCGCCGGGCCGGCCAAGCCCCACGCGACGCCTACATCGACACCGACCAGAGCGCCCTCGTCGGGGTCGTCGACGTCGCCATGGCCCGCCTCATGCGGGTCTATCCGGTGCCGGCCCGCACCGTGCGGCCGGACGGGTCGGTCGAGATCGTCACCTACCAGCCCGCCGAACCGTCGACCGGTATGCCGCTCGCGGGCCCCCCCGGCGTGGACGCCGGGGGGGCGCCGAGCGCGGCGGGTGCGCCCATGCCGGCCGGTCGCCCGCGCCCCGACCCGCCCCCGCGCGTGCGGGCGTGGAAGAACGCCCTGCTCGACCTCACCCTGCGCAACCCGCTGCTCAACCTCGGCCGCGGGGTGACCAACCTCCCGCTCCTGCTCCCCGGCGAACACCTCGGGGTGCTCGCCGACATGCTCGCGCAGGAGCGGCCGATCGCGGTCCGCGCCGTCGACGACCTGCCTGGAGCGCTGCTCGGACGCGAGGTGCGCAGCGCACACGGCCTGCCGGTCGATGTGCTGCGCTCGATGCTGCGGGAACGGGGCACGGCATACACGGCTGCGGACTCCGCGACCCACGAGCGGCTCATCGCCCGGTTGCGCTACCGGGCGCGGACCGGGACCGAGGAGACCGGCGCCAATCCGTTGGCCCTCACCCTCGGCCGTCTGGACTGGCGCCTGGGCGAGCGGGATCTTTCGGCACCGCTCGTGCTGGCACCGGTGCTCCTCAAGGGCCTGATCCGGCCCTTCAAGATCGTCGCGGACGACGCCGGCGAGCCAACCCTCAACCTCAGCCTGTTGGAGAAGCTGCGCCTCGAATTCGGGCTCGTGGTGCCCGGATTGGATGAGCTCCCGAGGCGACCGGAACCGGTCGGAGCCGTCGACATCGACGAGGTCGTCCGTCGGGTCCGGCAGGCCGTCGCCGACGCGGGACTGTCCTTCACCGTGACGACCGAGGCGCGCCTGGCGATCGTCGGCTTCACCGGCTACCTGCTCTGGCGTGATCTCGACGAACACTGGGAGACCTTCCTTCAGGCGCCGGTCGCCCGTCACGTCGCGCTCACCCCGACCGAAAGGTTCGTCCCGCCGGACGAACCGGGTGCGACGCCGACCGATCTGCCGCTGGACCTGTCCGTGGCCGCGCTCGACGAGGTGACCGCGGCGGTGCCCATCCCGGCCGACGGGGCCCAGGCCGAGGCCATCGCCGCCGCCCGGGCCGGACGCACCTTCGTGCTGGAAGGGCCTCCGGGCACCGGCAAGTCCCAGACGATCACGAACATCATCGCCGACCAGATCGCCTCCGGTCGGCGGGTGCTCTTCGTCGCCGAGAAGGGCGCCGCCCTCGACGTCGTGCGCCGCCGCCTGGACGAGGTGGGCCTCACCCCCTATGTCCTGGACCTGCACGACGAACACGCCCGCCCGGCACAGGTCCGCGAGCGGTTGCGTGCCGCCCTCGCCGCCACCCCGCGGCCCGACGACGACGGCTTCCGGGTCGCCGCGGCGGACCTCGCCGCCTCGGCGGCGACCCTCGGGGGGTATGCCGCCCGGCTGCACTCCCCCGGCCCGGTCGGAGTGAGCGCCTACGGCGCCCATGCCCAGTCGCTGGCTCTCGGGCACGGAGCCGCGGTGCCGGTGTGGCACCTGCCGCGGGACGGCGCCGGCATCGTGGCCAGCGCCCGGGCCGCCGTGTTGGCGGCCACTGCGGAGCTCGCCGCGCTCACTCCCGATGCCGTGGCGGCGTGGGGGTTCGCGCGCAGTGGACCGGGCGACCTCGATCGCCTCACCGCCCTCGTCGCTCGCGCGGACGCCGCCGTGCAGGACGTGTCGGCGCGGATCGAGGGATGTCCCGAGCCGGTGCGCACGGCCTTGCTCGGCGCGGGCGATCCGCGCTCGCTGGAGGTCGCGGGGTGGCTGCTGTCCGAAGGTGCCACGCGGGTCGAGGTGCTCGACGAGATGGACAGCGCGCGCTGGCGCGAGGCACGGCTCGAGCTGGGCAACCGCCTGGACCGGCTCCGCGCGGCGGCCCAACCGGTGCTCACCGTCCTGTCGCCGGAAGCCGTGGCCCTCGACCTCGACGCCACCCGCCTGCAGGTGCGGGAGGCGGCGACCTCCTTCTTCCTCGGGCGCAAGGGACGGATCCTGCGTGCGGCCTCGCCGGTGCTGCGCCTGCTGCTCCCCGGGGCCGGGATGCCGCCCAAGGCGGTGCCCGCGCTCGTCGAACAGCTCGCCGGGCTGGCCCAGGACGCCCGCGGGCTCGTCGCCGCCTGGCGCTCGCTGCCGGGCGTGACGACGCTGCCCGCGCACACGAACCTGCTCGATCCGGCCGGGGCGGCGGCACTCGCCGACATCCTCGCCGGACTCGACCGGGACGCCGGGCTGGCCCGGTCGAGCCCGATCTTTCACGGCGGCACGGACTGGAAACGTGCCGCTCGTGCAGGGGTGGGGGTCGTCCTCGACGACGTCAACCGCGCGACCCAGGCGGCCGCCTCGGCACTCGTCGCAGTCTTCGCCGAGGTGGGCCGGCCACACGATCCGCTGGGCCGGGACATCGTCGAGTGGGCCCGGCTCGCCCGAGGACTCCTGCCGGCGTGGACCGAGGGAGCGCGGGCGCGCCGCGCGGACCTGCCGGTCGGCTCCGCTCTCCGGCGCTGGTGCGCCGCCGTGACCGCCCTCGACCCCCTCGACGAGCACTTCTTCCCGGCCCGGTGGGAACTGCTCCGTGGGGCCATCGCCCCCCACGAGGCCCTCACCGCCTGGGATCGGGGCGTCGCCACCGCCGCCTTCGACGAACGCGCCGCCGAGGGCGGACTGGCCGGCTTCGACCCGGCCGCCCACGACCTGGTCGTCGAGCGCTTCGTCGGTGCCGCGGCGCAGCTGCGGGAGAGTCTGCACGGCATACTCCCGGCCCGGGTGGTGGCGCAGCGACCGTTCGCCCACGGCGCGCTCTTCGGCCGGGTGGCGGCGCTCGAGCGCGAGGTGAGCCGCACCCGTGGTGGCCTGTCGGTGCGTCGCCTCGTCCAGACCTACGGTGAGGTCATCGGTGAGGTCACCCCGTGCCTGCTGGTCAGCCCCGACTCGTTGGCCCGGTTCGTCCCGCCCGGATCGATCGCGGTCGACCTCGTCGTCTTCGACGAGGCCTCGCAGATCACCGTGCCGGACGCGATCGGGGCCCTCGGCCGGGCCCGCGCTGCGGTGATTGCCGGGGACTCCAAACAGTTGCCGCCCACGAGCTTCGGCCAGGCCGCCGAGCCCGACGACGAGCAGGACCTTCGCGACGACGACGAGCCGTCCGCCGAGGACTTCCTCCTCGTGCGCGACGAGGAGTCGATCCTCTCCGAGATGGTCCACGCCGGTGTCGACCGCCGGTGGCTCACCTGGCATTACCGCAGCCAGGACGAGTCGCTCATCGCCTTCAGCAACGCCGCCTACTACGAGGACCGGCTCAGCTCCTTCCCGTCGGCTCCGGGCGAGGACACCGACCGTGGCGTCACGTTCACCCGGGTGAACGGGACCTTCCTGCGCTCGGCCGGTCCGGAGGGGCCGCTGCGCACCAATCCCGTCGAGGCCGCGGCGGTCGTGTCCGAGGTGCGTCGGCGCTGGTCGGCCGGCGAGCGATCCCTCGGGGTCGTCACCTTCAACGCCCAGCAGCGCACCCTCATCGAGACAATGCTCTGGGAGTCCGGTGACGAGGCGATCCAGGCGTCGCTGGCCACCGGGGGCGGCGGGCTGTTCGTGAAGAACCTCGAGAACGTCCAGGGCGACGAGCGCGACGTCGTCGTCTTCTCGACCGGCTTCTCGGCCGCTCGCAACGGCACCCTCCCGCTCAACTTCGGGCCGCTCAACCGGGCCGGGGGCGAACGCCGACTCAACGTCGCCATCACCCGGGCCAGGCGCAGGGTCCTGGTCTTCTGTTCCTTCGAGCCCGAGGACCTGCGCGTCGAGGCGACCACGTCGGTCGGGATCCACCATCTGCGCGCCTACCTCGAGCTGGCCAAGTACGGTCCGCGCAACGACGGCCCGCGCTCCGACGGTTCGACGAGCACACCCGGTCCAGGGCCGACGCCGCCGCCGGGCGCCGGGGCGCGGCCGCGCGAGGCGGACGGCCCGCTGCGCGTGCGTGAGATCCGGGTGGACCGTCACCGCGAACAGATCGCGGATCGACTGCGCAGCGCCGGACTCGAGGTCGCCACGGCCGTGGGTATGTCCGACTTCAAGGTCGACCTCGGCGTCGGCCTCGGCGGCGGGCGCCCGTTGTGCCTGGCCGTCCTGCTCGACTCCCCCGAATGGGCCGCCCGGCGCACGACGACCGACCGCGACGCACTGCCGACCACGGTCCTGCACGACCTGCTCGGCTGGCCGGGGGTGCTGCGGATCTGGCTGCCCGCGTGGCTGGCCGACGCCGACGCCGTCGTCGAGCAGGTGCGCCACGCGGTCGCCGCGGCGAGCGCCGCGCCGCGCCGACGCAACGAGCAGGTGCGAATCACGGGGTATGCCGGGTCGCAGACACCCGAGGACGGCCCGCCGCCAACCGAGCCACAGGATGAGGCAACGGCCGAGGTCCGGGACGTCCTCGCCGAGGAGCCGCGGGATCTCGTCGAGACGGAGCAGCCCAGGCAGGCGTCACCAGCGCCGACGACCCCCACCCCTCCAGGCCCGGCCGGTGCCCTGACCTATCGGCCCTTCACCCCACGGATCGTCGGCACGACCCGGGTGCTCGATCGCCTCACTCGCGACCCCGACGCCGCCGGCCGGGTGCAGGAGGTGATCCGGGCGATCGTCGCCGCGGAAGGACCGGTGGCCCAGAGCCGGGTCGTCGAGCTCACCGCGCGCAGCTTCGGCCTCACCCGAGCGCCGGTCTGGCGGGTCGCCGAGCTCACCACGGTGCTGCCCCCCGACCTGCGCCGCGACCCCGAGGAGGGTTTCCTCTGGCCGGACGCAATGCACCCCCTCACGTGGACCGGCTTCCGCACCTGGGAGGCCTCCCTCCGGGAGCGCCCGCTGGAGACAATCGCGCTGCGGGAGATCGCCAACGCCCATGCGGCACTCGCGCGCTCGGCGATGGGCATCACCGAGGAGGAGCTCCTCCGGCAGACCCTGCGGCTGTTCAACGGCACGCGGCTCACCGAGGCTCCCCGGACCCGGCTCACGGCCGCGCTGCAGCTGGCCGCGCGCCGCGAGCTGCTCGACATCGCCGGCGGCATCGTCATGCCGCGCCACCGGGCATGAACGCCATCGTCGGGTCGGCCGCCGCGGCCACCTCCTGGCGGCGTGATCTGTTGATCGTCGTCGGCCTGTCCGCCTCTCCGCTCGTGGCGCTCGGGTGCTCGCGCTTCGCCTATGCCCTGCTGCTGCCGGCGATGCGCGAGGACCTCGGGTGGAGTTTCACGAGCGCCGGGCTGATGAACACGGTCAACGCCGTGGGATACCTGGTGGGCGCGCTCGGGACCGCCTGGGCGGCCGCGCGAGCCGGACAACGGGCCGCCTTCGTCTGGTCCCTCGTCCTCACCGTCCTCGCTCTCGCGCTGACGGCGACCAGCCGCTCCCTCGAGGTCCTACTCGCCGTCCGCGCCGTGCTCGGCGTCGCGGGCGCGGGGGCCTTCGTCCTCGGTGGGGCGATCACCTCGACGATCAGCCGGCGGCATACCCCACATCGCTCGGCCGTGCTCATCGGCACCTACTTCGCCGGCGGCGGCGTCGGCATCGTCGCGTCCGGGCTGCTCGTGCCCGCGGTCCTCGACCGCTTCGGGGCCGCCGGCTGGCCCTGGGGATGGGTGGCGCTCGCCGCCCTCGCCGCGCTCGGCACGGCCGCCGCCACGATCGCCGCGTATGCCGCCCCCACGGCTGCTCCGACGACCACCGGACGCACCCGAGTCTGGGTGGGAGGGCTCGGCTGGCTCGCGAGCGGCTACCTGCTCTTCGGGGCGGGGTACATCGGTTACATGACCTTCGTCGTGGCCCTGCTGCGCCAGGTGGGCTTCGGCGGTGGGGCCGTGTCGGCGTTCTGGGTGCTCCTCGGGCTCGCCGGTTCGGTGAGCGGACTCGTGTGGGCGCGGCTGTTGCGGGAAGCCCGCGGCGGCTCGGCCGCGGCCGTCCTGTTCGTCCTGCTCGCGGTGGCGACCGGCATACCCGCCGTCACCGCCTGGGCACCCGCCCTGTTCGCCTCGGGCGCGCTCTTCGGGCTGTGCTTCCTGTCCTTGGTCGGTGCGGTGACCGCGGCAGGGCGCGACGCGGTCGACCCGGAGGACACCACTGCGGCGCTCGGCCTGCTCACCACGGTCTTCGCCCTCGGCCAGGTCCTGGGACCCTGGGGTGCCGGCTGGCTCGCCGACCTCACCGGCGGTCACGCCCCCGGGCTCGGGATCTCCGCGCTCGTGCTGCTCGTCGGCGCGTGGCTGGTCGCGCGGCAGCGACCGCGGGTGCAGTGACGAGCTGCGAGCTTCCGGAGCCGGCCGCGCCCGGTCAACCCCCGCGGCCGCCTGCCTCCGCGTCGCGTTCGCGGGAGACGAGATTGACGAAGACGTCCTCGATGGTCGGTTCGACCGGTTCGACCTGGGCGTCGGGGAAGCCCGCGGCGGCGAGCCGCGCCTGCAATGCCTCGGCACCGGCGTCGGCGGCGCGATCGACGACGGCGTGGAGCGCGGCACCCGACAGGTAGGACTCGACGACCCCCTCGGCCGTCTCCAGCCAGGCGAGCGCGAGGTCCGCGTCGCGAACGGTGACGTCGTAGACCCGTTGGGTGACCAGTGTCGCGCGGATCTCGTGCGGGCTGCCCTCGGCGACGATCCGCCCCCGGTAGATGAACGCGAGCCGGTGGCAGTGGCTCGCCTCCTCCATGTAGTGCGTCGTGACGAAAAGGGTCACCCCACGACCGGCGAGCTCGTAGAGCAGATCCCAGAACTGGCGTCGCGCAACGGGATCCACGCCCGAGGTCGGTTCGTCGAGGAAGAGCAGATCCGGCTCGTGGATCGTCGCGGCGCCGAGGGCCAGCCGTTGCCGCCAGCCGACGGAGAGGTTGCGCGTGAGCTCGTCCTCGCGCCCGACGAGATCGGCCATCCGCAGCACGTAGTCACGCCGCGCCGCGAAGACCTCGGGCGCCAGGTCGTAGACCCCCGCATAGAAGCGAAGGTTCTCCTGCACCGTGAGGTCCTCGAAGAGGGCGAACTTCTGCGACATGTAGCCGATCCGCGGCCGGACCCGTTCGGGGTGGGCGACGACGTCCTCGCCCAGGACGAGCGCCCGCCCGCTGCCGGGGGCCGAGGTGCCGGTGAGGATGCGGATGGTCGTCGTCTTGCCCGACCCGTTGGGCCCGAGGAAGCCGAAGACCTGGCCGCGCGGCACGTCGAGGTCGATCCCGTCGACGGCGACGAAGTCCCCGAAGGACTTCGTGAGGCCGCGCACCGAGATCGCGGCGCTGGTGTCGGGCGGTATGCCGTCCGGTCCGGTCATCGTGTCCACCTCACTCCGCGATCCGGCGTCGGGTGGCCACGACCGCGGCCCCGAAGATCACGACCGCGAAGCCGGCCATGATCCACAGTTGTGGGGCGAGCGGCTCGAATCCGCTGCCCTTGACGAACGCCCCGCGCAGGACGACGAGGGCGTAGCGCAGGGGCACGGCATAGGTGAGGGGTTGGATCCACTCCGGCATCGACTCGATCGGGAAGATGAAGCCGGACAGGACCATCGTCGGGATCATGAGGAAGACGAGCGCCTGCTGTGCCTGTTGCCGGGTGCGGGAGACGAGCGAGACGAGCAGCCCGAGCCCGACCGACACGAGCATGAACAGGCCGAGCCCGACGACGACGACCCACAGCGACCCGTTGAAGGGCACCTTGAACCACAGCATCCCCACGGCCGCGACGACGCCGAGCTGGCCCGTGGCGAGCAGGGCATAGGGCGCCACCTTGCCCACGAGATACTCCCCCGGACGGATCGGGGTGACGAACATCTGCTCGAGCGTGCCGGATTCGCGCTCCCGGACCACCGCCTGCGACATGATCGCCATGAGCGAGATCATCAGGATGGTCGCGACGAGGCCGGGGATCATCGTGTTGATCGGGTCGAGGGTGGCGTTGAACATCACCCGGGCGCGCGCGTCGACGGTCGGTGCCGAGACGGTTCCGGCGAGCGCCTGCATCCGGTCGGCGTTGAACCGGGCGATCGCCTGGGCGGCATAGCCGCTGCCGACGCTGGCGATCTGGGAGTCGGAGCCGTCGACGACGATCCCGACGGGGGCGACCTCGCCGCGGTCGAGCCGGTCCTGGGTGCCCTCGGGGATGACGAGGGCGATCTTCGCCCCGCCTGCGTCGAGCAACGGCTGCAGCTGCGCCTCGTTGTCGGGTCGTGCGACGACCGCGAAGTAGCCCGAGGCGGTGAAGGTCGCCTCCAACCGCCGGGAGACGGCCGTGCGGTCGAGGTCGACGACGGCGGTCGGCAGGTTGCGCACGTCGACGGCGACGACATATCCGAAGCCGACGAGTTGGACGATCGGCATGAGGAAGAGCAGACGCAGCAGCAGCGGGTCGCGCCGCAACTGGAGGAACTCCTTCCAGACGAGCAGCCGGATGTGGCGGAGGTTCATGCCCGCCTCCCGTTCAGCCGCGCGGCCAGGACGAGGGTGACGAGCGCGTATGCCGCGAGCGCGGCCACCTCGGGCCAGAGCTGGTCCAAGCCCGCGCCCTTGAGGAAGACCCCGCGCGAGATCGTCACCATGTAGCGCGCGGGGAAGACTCGGCTGATCCACTCGATGACCGTGGGCACCTGGTCGAGGGCGAACGCGAAGCCGGACAGCAGGAAGGCCGGCAGGAAGGCGACGAGGAAGGCGGCCATGTTGGCCGTGTCGAGGCTCGGGGCGACGGCCGAGACGATCAGCCCGATGCCCAGGCAGGAGGCGACGAACAGAGCCGCGCCGATGCCGAGGGCGAGCACCGAGCCGCGCAGCGGGATGTGGAAGAGGAACAGGCCGAGGACGGCGATGACGACGAGGTCGAGGAAGGCCATGAGCACCCACGGCGTGAGCTTGCCGACCATGAGCTCCACGCGTCGCAGGGGGCTCACGAGCAGTTGCTCGGCGGTTCCCTGCTCCCGTTCGCGCACGAGGGTGACCGCGGTTTGCTGGGCGGTGACGATCATGATGACGACGACCATGAGCCCGGGGACGAGGAAGATCGAGGACGCGCGTTCGGGGTTGTACCACGTGCGCAATCGCGGCTCCACCGAACCGGATTGGGTGAGGTCGATGCCCTGGGTGGCGGCCCAGGTCACGGCGATCTGTCGACCCTCGAGCTGGTTGAGGGCGGCCGCGTAGGTCTGGGCGATCCGCGCGGAGTTGGGTTCGCTGCCGTCGAGGAGGATGCCGACCTCGGCCGCCTCGCCGCGGGCGAGGGAGCGGGCGAAACCGGCGGGCACGACGACCGCCACCCGTGCCTCGTTCCGGTCGAAGGCGCCGTCGACGGCCGCGAGGCTGTCCGCGCGCGAGGTCACCTCGAACAGCCCGGACGCCTCGTAGGCCCGCACGTATGCCGTGCTGTCCGGGGTGTGGTCGAGGTCGACGACGAGGGTGGGCAGGTTGCGGACGTCGAAGCTGATCGCGTAGGCGAACAGGAGCAGTTGCATGATCGGCATGACGAGGACGACGGCGAGCAGCCGCGGGTCGCGCCGGACGTGGATGAACTCCTTGCGCGCGACGGCGCCGATCCGGGTGAGGGTCGGGCTCATCGGCCTGCCTCCGCGAGCACCGCGAAGGCCGTCTCCATGTCCACCCGTGCGGCGCGGACCTGGGCGGACGGCATACCGGCGGCGGCGAGGTGGGCCGCGAGCGCCCCTTCGGCGTCGGCCGCGGGGCCGCGCCAGAGCACCCGCACGACGTCGCCGAGCACGTGCGGGCTGCCGGCTTCGGGCAGGTCGGCGAGCGCCGCGACCGCGGCGCGCGGGTCGGGACAGACGACCTCGACGAGGGTGCCCGGGACGAGAGCCGCGACCTCGGCCGGTGTCCCGGTCTGCCGGATCCGCCCCCCGTCGAGGAAGGCGATCGACGTGCACCGTTCGGCCTCGTCCATGTAGGGCGTGGCGACCAGGACGGTCGTGCCGGCCCGGTGCAGGCCGGCGAGCACCCGCCAGAACTCGCGGCGCGAGACGGGGTCGACGCCGGTGGTCGGCTCGTCGAGCAGGAGGAGGTCCGGCTCGTGCATGAGGGTGGTCGCGAGCATGAGCTTCTGCTTCATCCCTCCGGACAGATGCCGGGCCTGGCGTCCCCGGAACTCGCCCAACCCCATTCCCTCGAGCAGCGCGGTCGCGCGGGTGGCCCGCTGCGTCTTGGGTACCCCGCGCACCGTCGCGAAGAAGTCGAGGTTCTCGGCGACCGTGAGGTCGGGGTACATCGCGAAGCGCTGCGACATGTAGCCGATCCGACCGGTGATCTCCTGCGCCTCGCGCTCGGTGGAGTGGCCGAAGACCTGCGCCTCGCCGGCGCTCGGTCGCAAGACCGTCGCGAGCAACCGCAGGAGCGTGGACTTGCCCGCGCCGTCGGGGCCGAGCAAGCCGAAGACCGCCCCCCGCTCCACCGTGAGGTCGACCCCGTCGACGGCGAGCACCGCGCCGAAGCGCCGGGTGAGTCCGCTCGTGCGGACCGCCGGCGGCGCCGTGGCTGGGCTGGACATGTCAGCGGAAGGTGACGTCGACCGGCATGCCGGAGGTGAGGGTGGTCGAGGAGCCCGACGGATGGGTGAGGGTGACCCGGACCTCGTAGACGAGCTTCGCGCGTTGCTCGGCGGTCTGGACGGTGTTGGGGGTGAACTCGGCCTGGGCGGCGACGAAGCTCACCGTGCCGTCCACGGTCGCGCCCGCGTCGGTCCGGGCGGTGACCGCCTGGCCGACGGCGACGGTGCCGATCTTGTTCTCCGGCACGAAGATCCGCACGAACAGGTCCGCGGGGTCGACCATCGACACGAGGGTGCGTCCGGGGGCGGCGTTCTGGCCGACGTTGGTCGCGACCGAGACGACCTGCCCGGCGCGTGGGGCGGTGACGGCGGCGTAGCCGAGCTGCACCTGGGCGAGCCCGACCGCCGCGTTGGCTTGCTCGACCCGGGCCTCGGCGGCGGTGACGTCGGCCTTGGTCCCGGTGTCCTTGGCATTGGTGACGGCGGCCTGGGCAGCCAGTACCCCCTGCTGGGCGGCCTTGAGTTGCAGGTCGAGCGCGGCCGTGTCGAGGGTGACGAGGGCCTGACCCGCCGTGACCGCCGCGCCCTCGGTGGCGTCGACCTTCGCGACCCGACCGGCGATCGCGGAGGCCACCTGGTATTGCCGGGCCTCCACCTGACCGCTGTATGCCGTGGCTGCGCCGGCTTCGGCGGGATGGCTGGAGTGCCACCACCACCAGCCACCACCGGCGAGCAGAGCGAGGACGAGGACGAGCACCGGGACGGGCGGGCGTCGGTGCGCGGTTCGAGCCATGGGATCCACCTCGCAGGGGTGTGGGGTCGGCTGGGGTCGGGAGGGAGCTGGGTATGGCGGCCGGGTCAGGCGGGCGGCGAATGACATCCGGCGACGTGGATCGTCACCGGCACCCCGGCGGGCAGGGCGGCGCCGGACCCGGAGGTCGTGAACTCGACCGGCCGGGCGCGGGTGAGGTGGACCTCGTCGGTCACCTGCGAACTCGGTGGATAGTCGGCGCGCTCGCCGATCCGGGTGAGCGTGGCCGGTTCGGTGAGGTCGGCGGCCATCCAGTCGCCGCGGATCCGGGCCGCGTCGCCGAGGCACACCTGGGCGACCTGGTCCGGGGCGAGCCAGACCGAGACCACGGCGGGGCCGTCGGCGCGGCGGGTG